>ERZ1292623.282-Hain-H51-01um-R1-282-length-57036-cov-7_pt1 | contig 57036 bp, 65 predicted proteins | sample MGYA00564398_ERZ1292623 | MGnify/ENA primary metagenome ERZ1292623 (study PRJEB36523, sample SAMEA6512633) | groundwater metagenome | collected 2019-01-07 | study: AquaDiva: Metagenomics assemblies of 32 groundwater samples
CGATGTCAAACATCATGCTCCACCGTCTGGCGAGGGGTTATTGAACATGCTCTAGGTGTTGGTTGAAAGGATTTAAGGCGAACAGAATACCATGAGGAAAGAGGTGCGTCAAGTACACCATTGCTTGATACTTAGGACTCATTGCTTGATACTTGTTAAAAATATGGGTCTTCATATTCTCAAAGAACCTCTTACGCGCGCGCAGTTGCAGGAAATTGCGAGCGAGCGGTTTGGCGATCTGGTGAAAGCGGTCGTTGATATTGATAAAGGGCTCATTGCGCTGGGAGCGGAATTGCATGCAGATGCACAGACGCTTCTCATCGATACGGAGGGTTCCTCGAACGAGCATACGTGGGGGATTAATCTCTATCCGGCCGAACCACGAGAGAATTTTATCGAATATGATTCGCTTTCAACTTGAAGCCGGCGTTCGGCAATCGCACGCGCGGCGTTGAGAACGTGGAGATTCAGAATAAAATTCGCACATTCGTCGAATCGTTTATTGTTGGTGCCTAATATGACAGTGATGCACGCACAACTTGCAGAGGGAAGATGGCAGCAGTTGACGCTCGCGGAGCAGATGGGGAATATCGGCAGCGAAGTCTCGCGCGCGGCGACCGCGTTCGGCAAGAACGAAGCGCGCCTTGAGAGTGCGCTCATTCGCGGGCTTGAGCTCTTCGATCTCACTCTGGCCGACCCGCGCTGGAAGGGTAGGAAGAGCGAGATAGGGCGCGCACGTGAGGTTTTTTGCGACGCGGTGCTTGGCGGCAAGGAATACGGCACAACATTCCCGGGATTACAGAAGTATTTCGACCAATTTGCACTTGCCTCTCGTCGCGCGGTATAGTCAGTTCATGCAAGTCATTCTATTGAGAGACGTCGCGGGTGTGGGGCAGAAGGGGAGCGTGAAGAACGTCTCTGACGGCTACGCCCTGAATTTTCTCATTCCCAATCGACTTGCCGAAATGGCGACGAAAGAAAAGATGCAAACCCTTCACAAAGAACAGGCGGCGACGAAAGCGGAAATGGAAGTGCGGGAAAAAGAATGGACGGCGCTTGTGAAAAAACTTGAAGGGCAAACTCTGCACATAAAGGCGAACGCGAGCGAACAGGGTCACTTGTACGAAAAAATCTCAGGCGAGCACGTTGCAAAAGTAATCGAAAAGGAGTTGAAAGTAACACTACCACAAGGTGTGGTTCAACCAAAAATGGCAATAAAACAAACCGGCGAATGGCCGGTCGAAATTCGGCTTGGGGAACACAAGGCAACTATCACTGTTTCGGTTATCACCTAGCGGAGTGAGAGAAATGAAAGCAAACTTTCATTTCCGAACGAGCGACGGTGCTATAGAGCGAAGCTATCTACTTCGCAGTAGGAACTACTTCAACGCGCGAGCGGATGCTTGTGCGACCGTCGAAATTGGTCTTGCGTCTTGTTGAGAATTTAACGGCGCCGTCGATTTTCGCAAAAAGAGTGTGGTCGGAGCCCATGCCGATATTGCGGCCGGCCATTATTTTGGTGCCGCGCTGACGGACGATGATTTCGCCGATAGCGACTTTCGCACCATCAGCACGCTTAACGCCGAGGTATTTCGGATTCGAATCGCGCAGGTTTTTGGCTGTTCCGCCGGCTTTTGTATGGGCCATAAACTAGTTGCTGGTTGCTAGTAGCTAGTTACTAGTCATAAAAATCAGCTACAATTCCCAGATGCACATCAGGATACAGGAAATATTACTGAAGGTCAAATTGGCGGGAGAGGGGATTCTTGCCGAATGGGGGCTTATTGTGGTCATATTTTTGGTCGCTTTTGGGAGTTTTGGTTTGGGGAGGCTCTCTGCGGTGGAAAAGGCACGGCCAGTCGTCTCAATTGGCCAAGCTCCAGAAGAAAGAGAGCCGCGGAGCATGGCGATAGGCGGGCTTGTGGTCGCCTCGCGCAGCGGCTCTGTCTACCACTACCCTTGGTGCGCCGGTGCCTCGCAGATCGCAGCGGCAAATCAGGTGTGGTTCGCGAGTGAAAAGGCCGCGCAGGATGCCGGGTATAGCCCCGCAAAGAATTGCGCTGGATTAGCCGGCAGCCAGTAGCCAGTAGCCTGCAGCTATGCGAAAATGTGGTGTATGAATTCTTGCTACCAGCTACCAGCTACCAGCTACAAGCTATGCTAGTCATCGACATCGAAGCGACGGGGGTGGAAGCGCATAAGCATTCCATCGTTTCCGTTGGCGCCTTGGATTTTTCGAACCCGTCAAATCGTTTTTATGAGGAATGCCGCATCTGGGACGGCGCGCATGTGATGGACGAGGCACTGGAAATAAACGGATTCACAAAAGAAGAGATTTCCGACCCGAAAAAGCAGAGCGAGGCGGATCTTGTGCGCGCATTCATGCACTGGAGCGAGAGCGTCGCGGAGCGCACCTTCGCAGGGCAGAATCCGTCCTTTGACCGCGATTTTATGAAATATGCCGCGGAGCGCGCAGGGCATACGAATTGGCCATTTGCACATCGTACTATTGATTCACACACGCTCTGCTGGATGCACATGATAGAGCGGGGGCTCCAGCCGCCGATTGATCCGAAACATCGCCGCTCGGCCTTGGATTTGGACGCTGTTTTAAACTACTGCGGCATCCCAAAGGAGCCGGAGCCGCACAACGCGCTCACCGGTGCGCTTTCTCACGCTGAAGTTATCTCCCGCCTCCTCTACGGCAGAAAGCTCCTGCCAGAATTCGAGCAATATCCGATTCCGTGGGCAAAGTAGTATCAACCACATACACATCAAACTCTCACGGCCGTGAGAGTTTGATGTGTCGCGCATGACTGGTTTACATACGAGAGAAGTGGTGTAGGATAAAGGCATGAACGCATTCACCATTCTTCTCGGGCTCGTCATTTTAGTCGCGATTTTGGTCCTCATTATCCGCCAGGTGAACCAGTACGAAAAAGGCGTCTTCTTTACCATTGGCAAATTCACCGGCATCAGGGAGCCGGGCTGGCGTATCGTCATTCCAATTTTCCAATCAATGAAAAAAGTGGACATGCGCGTGAAGGCGGTTGACGTGCCGGAGCAGAAAGCCATCACGAAAGACAACATCGCGGTCGGCGTCACGGCCGTCATTTATTACCGCGTCGTCGATGCCGGAAAGGCAATTCTCGAAGTGGAAGACTTCATTTATGCAATGAGCCAGCTCGCGCAAACGACGATGAGGAACGCGGTCGGCGAAGTGGAGCTCGACGAACTTCTTTCCCAGCGCGACAAGATCTCGGAGCGTATCAGTCGGGTCGTCGATGAGGCGAGCGAGCTGTGGGGGATTAAGGTGTCCAATGTCGAGCTTAAAGACATCTCGCTTCCGGAGAACATGGAGCGCACTATCGCGAAGCAAGCGGAAGCGGAGCGCGAAAAGCGTGCGGTCATCATCAAAGCCGAAGGGGAAGTCATGGCGGCGGAAAACATGGCCAAAGCGGCCTCGATGCTTGCGGCCGCTCCCGGCGCACTTCATTTGCGCACGCTCCAGAGCATTAACGACATCTCGTCCGATCAGTCCAACACGGTCGTCTTCGCGGTGCCGCTTGAAGTCTTGCGCGCACTAGAGAAATTGACGGGTAAATAACAACTATGTCAGTCGAACGAAAGAGGTTTACGGACGAAGAACCGTATCCGCGGGACAAAATCAAGAAAATCGTCGATGAATTTTATGCGCACGAAAAGAACGGAGGTGTAATACCGAACGAGGTTGAAAAAGCAGCCGTCATACTTTCATACATAGAACACTTGCAAGCTAAATATAGAAAGCAGGGGCAACCGATGACCGAGCGCGATATCGCGACATTAGGATTCGACATTGACGCTTTGCGCGAAGGAAAACTTCGCGCTTCTGCATTGCATGGGGAAGACGAAGAGGGCAATGAGTCGGAAAGTCGGGTGGCATAAGATGCGAGCTCGATCAAAATAAAGTCCGGAGGCCTTTTGGGGCAGGGAGAGAGATTTTTAGTGGGTGTATTCGTCGCGCTTTCTCTCTACTTGGTATGTCGCACAATATATCTTTTGCGACATATAGCCTGGAGAATCTCGGCGGCGCTAGATTGACAGGTATACTGGTCTGATGCATTCCTTCTCACGACGGTTGCGTACAATTCTTCCTGCGCATGCACGAAAAGTATTTTCAAAACTTTCTTCCCCGCAAAAAATCCAGGATTTTTTAGATGCACTTCCGATCAATTTTGAGGAGACGGGGGAGACCAACCTCTCTCCCCTACTGGTGCTGCGGGAGAAAAAAGCACATTGTTTTGAGGGCGCTGTTTTTGCCGCCGCGGCACTCGCGTATCATGGTGAGCGACCGCTTCTCATGGATTTTGAAACACTGCCAAACGACGAGGATCATACGATCACAGTTTTTAAACAAAAAGGACATTGGGGCGCCATCAGCAAAACGAACCACGCGGTCTTGAAGTATCGCGATCCGGTGTATGAATCGCCTCGCGAGCTCGCGATGTCTTTCTTCAACGAATATTATTTGTGGGACGGCACAAAATCGATGCGTTCCTATTCAAAGCCCTTCGATCTCTCACAATTCGCGCCGGAGCAATGGGTGACTTCTGATGAACCGCTTGATTGGCTTATGACCACACTCTCGAAAAGCGGCTATTACACTGTCGTCCCTCGCGGCACAAAACTCCGCAAAGCATCTAAAATAGAGCTCGAGGCGCTGAAATTGACCGAGTGGTACGATCACGGAAGAAACAGCTTTAAGGTTTAAGAATCGCCTTTGCGTAATATCGTCCAAAGGGACTGGTCGCCTCCTTTTTAGTTAGATTTAGAGGTACTAGAGGTAGTCCAACGGGTTCAGGTACCCACTCAAAGCCGAAACGGGAATGATCGCACTGTTACAGCCCTTGCCGGAGCCTAGTTGCCGCACCTGTACGGCATCCGATGCGTAGACAGTGAAGTGAAGGTGCGGCCCCGTAGCGTAGCCGGTGACGCCGGAGAAGCCGATAACCTGCCCTGTGGCGACGTTCTGACCTTCAACCACATTTATCTGCGAAAGGTGGGCGTAGAGCGTTGTAAGGCCATTTCCGTGCTTAATCAAGACCCATTTGCCGTAGGAGTAGCACCCGCGTATGGCGTCGGTGTTTCCGGTCCCCTGCACGATACCTGAAAGGGCTGCTTTGACAGGAGTTCCGATAGAAGCACGGAAGTCGACGCCGTTGTGCGTGCCGGAAACATAGAGGCGCCCCGAATCGGCGGTTTTCCCGAATTGCTGGGTGATGGTGATCGCATCCAAGGGCCAGCGGAGAATGCCCTTGCCGGCGGGAGGAATGTGTGAAGGGTCGAGCGTATACTGAAGCTTCGATTCGAGCTCATTGAGCGCGGCTTCGAATGAGGCTTTGGCAGTTTTCTTTTCTTCCACCAGTTTCTGATAATTCGATTCCTGATTTTTCGTCTGCGTGAGAAGGTTTTGCTGTTCCTTTTTCTGCACAGCAAGCGACTGCTCCTGCGAGGAAAGCTCCCCTTTTTGGACGACAAGCTCTTCCCGTTTCTTTTCGGTCACCTCCTTGTCTTCCGTCAACTGCTCTTTGACTTCCAAAAGTGAGAGGACGTGCCCATGCATGTTTTCCTGAATGACGCGGATGTTCTCCGTGTCGTCCCACACATCCGCGATGGAGTTGTGCGCGAGAATCATCTCGACTAACGACGCACTTTCCGACTCGTGCAGAGAACGCACCGTCTCTGCGATGGCGGCAGAGTCAACCGCAATCAGTTGTTCTTTTTCCTGGATGTCGCCGCCCAATTGCTTTATTTGGAGCTCGGTCGTCGCGATCTGGCTCTGCTTCGCGCGCACCTTCGCCTGCGTCTGCTTCACGGAGATATCAAGAGCGTTCACCGCCGTTTGTAGTGTTTGCTTTTTCTCGCCCACCACAGCCAGCTCTTTCTCATACTGCGCGATCTCTTTGTTCAACGCTTCGATCTGCGCCTGGTGGTCATTGATCTGGTTCTGAATGTCCGCTGCCGACTGGGCAAGGAGTATGAATGGCACGCCAAGCATGACGCTCACGAGAAGCCCTGAAAAAACAGCTTTCCCTACCATGACTATTCCAGTATAGCGTGAGCTGCCCTGATACGCTCCAAAACCTCATTTTTGCCCAAAATTGAGGCTATAACGAAGGGGTCGGGGGACTTTTCCCTCCCCGAGAGGGCGTAGCGTAGAGGCCACAAAACGGCTCCCCTTCCCTTTTCCTCAGCATACGGCCAGAGCACATCGTGAATATGTTCTGCCGTGAATTCAGGAGCAGGGACTTTTTCAAACATCATCGAGATCGCGGCGAGATGTTCATGCGCAGCAGCGGGGTTACTTTTCTTTTCAGGGATGAGATTTTTTTCCAAATGTGGTTTCGTGAAGAAATAATCGTATTCGCCTTCTTCAGCTTGAAAACGGATATCGTCCCAGACGCTGATGCGCTCCCGAAGAATGGGCAGGAGCATACGGCCGATCGCTTCATTCCATGAGACGTTCTTTTTAAGAGAGCCTTTCAGGATAAGAAGCGCGTGCGACGCGAAATCGTTTTCAGGCATCCGGAGCAGATATTCGCGGTTGAACCACCGCAGCTTCTCTTCATTGAAAACCGCGCCTGCCTTGTGGATGTCAGCGAGCTCGAATTGCGCGATGAGTTCATCCATGGAGAGTATCTCGATATCGCCTTTCGGGCTCCAGCCGAGAAGTGCTAAGAAGTTGACCACTGCCTCGGGGAGATACCCTTTCGCGCGGAAATCTTTCACACCGGTCTCATGCTTTCGCTTCGACATCTTCGTTCTATCCGGCATAAGAATAAGCGGCAAGTGCGCATAGACCGGGCGCGGGAGGCCAAGCGCCTCCTGGATGAGGATCTGACGAGGTGTATTGGAGATATGGTCTTCCCCGCGGATCACATGAGTGATTTTTGCTTCTCCGTCGTCGACGACGACCGCAAAGTGGTACAAGGGATCGTCAATAGAGCGCGCGATGATAAAATCCTTCAACTCCGTCGTGTCGAACGTTATGTCGCCGCGAATGACGTCGGCGAAGGTGATAGTTGTGCCGGGGTTGCGCAGGCGCACCACTTCGACCATGCGCTCGGAGTCGTCTTTGGCAGGCTCTTTCGAAACATATGCGCGATCAGCATCGATAAGTTTGTGCAGGAGCTCTTTGTGCTTCCCCACATGTTCGGACTGCACATATCTCTCATCAAAAACAAGACCGAGCCACTGCATTTCCTCGTAGATATCCTGCTCATATTCTTTTTTACTGCGCTCCTTATCAGTATCCTCGATACGCAGGACGAACGTTCCGCCATGTTTTTTTGCAAAGAGGTAATTAAAGAGCGCGGTGCGGGCAGTGCCGATATGAAAAAACCCTGTAGGAGACGGTGCGATGCGAACACGGACCATAGGTTAGATGGGTTCGTGCGAAATCGCAGTTTCCAGAATCACTTCAGCGATCTTCCGCCCTGCGCCGGGGCGCGCGAACGCTTTCGCCGCTTCTGACATGCGCCTGCGAGTTGGTTCGTCATCCATAAGACGTTTGATCTCTGCGAGCAAGATGTGCGGCGTGAGGTTCTTCTGCTCGATGACCAAGGCGGCGCCTGCACGCGCATAGGAAAAGGCATTCTCCGTCTGGTCATGCGAGACCTCGCCGGGAATGGGGACGAGGATGGCAGGAATGCCCCAGGAAGCTATCTCGAAGATGCTGCCGCTTCCGGCGCGCGAGATGATGAGCGAGGTGATGCCGGCGGTCATCTTCAGCGCAAGCGCGTTCAAAAGGCCGAAGACGCGGTAACGCTCGGCGTGCAGAGAATCATGCAAGACGACGCCAGCCACGCGCTGCGCCTCTTCGGCATTTGCGATACCCGCCTGATGGACGACGTTGTACGAGGCGACCAGGGTCGGGAGCGTATCAATGACTATCTCATTCAAGGCTTGCGCGCCTTGCGAGCCGCCGACGATGAAGATAGTGGGGGCATTCGGGTCGAGTTTCAGGAATTCGTGACCACCTTCACGGGCAGGCGATTCTATCTCAACGCGGATGGGGTGCCCGGTGCGCGCGATCTTCTCGCGCACCTTTTCGGGGAATGTCGCTGCGGCATTGGGGTGCGCGACGGCGATCCAACGCGCGAATTTAGACGCCCATAAAGAGACGCGACCGGGCCGCGCATCGGCGTCATAAATAACAACTGGGATACGCAGAAGCCGCGTGGCAAAAAGGGTCGGGAACGCGGCGTACCCTCCTGTCGAGAACACGACGTCTGGGTAGATGGAGAACAACAGAAAGAAACAGCGGGTAATGCCTGCTGCGGTTGTGAAGAAACTAAAAGGATTGGGAATGCGGCGCTCGCGTGAGAGCTTCCCCGCGGGAGCCGAATGGTATTCGATATCATGTTCGGCAAGCGCCATTTTATCGAACGGTTCGGGACCAAGATAGAAGTATTGCGGCTCCAAGAGCTTGCGTTCCTTGCAAATGTTCTCAATACCTTCGACGACCGCGATCAAGGGATAGAAATGTCCTCCAGTTCCTCCGCCCGTGAGTGCGATTTTCATCCCGCTCTTTCTATGTTGATAATCGGATATCTACAATGAGATGGTAGTGCAAAACACATGCGGACGCTATGAGTACATCGTACCGAAAGGGCGGGGTTCATGGTCTTTTATTGTAGCGCCAGAGGAAAGCTTTCGAAAGCCCGTGCGACTATTTTCGGGGAATGCGCCGCGAGATGCTTAAAAGTATTCCCGCACTCCCAAGAGAGACCAACATCGCACTCCCGCCTTGGCTGATGAACGTAAGTGGAATACCCGTCAGCGGGGCGAGCCCGAGCATGGCAGCGATATTAATGAATGCCTCGCCGACGAGATAGGTGGAAATGCCGACGGCCAGAAGCCCCCCGAAAAGATCCGGCGCACGTGCGGCAAGCCCGTATCCGCGAAGCCCCAAAACGAGGAAGAGCACGACCGTGACGCTCGCTCCGATGAACCCCAGTTCTTCCGCGACAACAGCGAATATCGAATCCCCCATCGGCTCCGGCAGATAGGTGAATTTCTGTATCCCCTGCCCCAAGCCGCGCCCAGCAAGGCCGCCGGAGCCGATGGCGATAAGCGATTGCCGTATCTGGTAGCCTTCGCCCTGCGCGCTCTGTGCCGCCGGGTTGATAAACGTCGCGATGCGATCGTAGAGATACGCGTACTTGGGCGTAAAAGAAAGTAGGACCAGGCTCGCGATCGCGACGACACTGATGAGGGCGATATCGCGCAACCGCACGCCCGCGGCAATGGCGACGGCAAATACCGATACGACGATGATGCCGAGGGTCCCGAAATCGGGCTGGAGCGCAAGAAGAAGCGCGGGGGCGGCGCAGAGGCCGCAAAAGGCCGCGAGACCCTTCCAGGAGGCCATTTCTTCGCGCAGCGTGGCAAAGAGGGCGGCCGCCAGGATGACGGCCGCGATCTTCAAGAGTTCCGCGGGTTGCGCCGTCGTGAAGCCGAGGTCGAGCCAGCGGCGGCCGCCGCCATGTTCGAAACCCAAGCCCGGAATAAAGACGAGCGCTGTTGCGAGAAGGGCGAATGCGAATAGATACGGAGCAAGCGTGCGCCATACACGGTAGTCGATGGAAAAACCCGCAAGCAGTGCAGCAAGACCGCCACCAATGCCGAGCGCGAAATGATTGAAAACAACACTTGAGATGTTAGTCGCGCCTCGCGCGAGAAGCCCGACCGCTGCAGACGAGAACATCAAGGCGCCGCTCAAAACCAGTGCGGCGAGAATGATAATAAGAAGCGTATCAGCACGGGCAATGCGCATGTGAGGGGTTCTTAACGGCCGATAAGTGCGATAATAACGCCGAGAAAAGCAAAAACGATCGAGAGCACCCAGTAGCGCATGGTCACCTTCTCGCCTGGCCAGCCGATTGCTTCGAAGTGGTGATGCAGGGGCGCGATGCGGAAAAGCTTGCGGCCGAAGGCCGCTTTCCAGAACATCTGCAGGATATCGGAAGCGACCGTCACGACAAGAAGTGCCCCGATGATAGGTAACACCGCAACACCGATGCCGTCGCCAAGATCATCGGTCATGAAGGCGACGACGGGGATCGTGAGTGTAAGGGCCATCGTGCCCGTGTCGCTCATGTAAAAGCGCGCCGGAGGGATATTGAACCACAGAAATGCGAGGAGCCCCCCACAGACCGTCGCGCAGAATGCCGCGAGATCGATCTGGTTCTGGGCGAACGCGATGATGGCATACGAGGCGAAGATGGAGGCGAAAATGCCACCAGAGAGCCCGTCGATGCCGTCGATGACGCCGCTTGCGAAGAGCGCCAAAGAGATCGCGACGAAAAATGGAACAATGAGGATGCCGATGGAAAGCGGCCCATCGAACGGGATGCGAACAGCCGTCACATCGAGCTTATCGAAGAACCACCAGCCGATGATGAGGGAGAGTGCGACGACGACTGCGAGGCGATAACGGAGTTGAAGGCCCTGCCCTTCGGGACGGATGATGAGAAGGTCATCAATGAATCCTGCGATGGCGCCGACGAGAAGTGCGGCCAAAGGAAGCCATGTTTGATTGCGACTCAGGAAATTGAATTGTTCCAACAAGGGATTCTCGAACATGAACGCAAGGAGCGCGAGAAGAAGGGTTGTGAGGAGCGTACTCCCCCAGACGACGATGCCGCCGAAGCGTGGCGCGCGGATCTCATGCTTCGTGTGAAGACGGTTGAATTCCGCGGCTGCCGTTCCGTCATAGGCGATCTTCCCGCCGTTTTTCTTCCACGCTTTATATGTGTAGAGATAGTGCGTGAGGATCGGTGTCATGCCGATGCCAACGGCGAACGCTACACCTGCTGGTATGAGCACTCGGACGACATCTGGGACCATCGCCCCATTTTACCCCGATTTTTGACCCGTTCCTACTCGCGCGGTTCGGTCTCCGCAAGGACTTGGAGCGTCGTGGCCACCAACTTTTTCATGTCTTCAAATCTTCCATCGGGTGTGGAGCCGAGGACAACGATGACGACCGGATGATTGATACCAGCGTCGAAAACGATGGCGAGGTTGCCGCCCGCGAGGTCGGTGAGACCGGTCTTTCCCATGATGATGTTCGGGATCGAGGAGAGTGCCTCATTCGTGTTATGCGCCTCTTTTTTAGGCATGTTGAGCGGCCCCAGGACTTCGCCGCCGCGCGCCGTGCCGGCAAAAAGATCGCGGTTAGCGCGCAGTGCATAGGCAAAGAGCGCGGCGATGTCTTTTGATGAGCCAAGAGCGCCTGCCTGGGTGGTGCTCTCGTCGAGACCGCTCGGGTTCACAAAATAGGTCGATTGCAACCCGAGACGTCTTGCAAGCGAGTTCATGCGCCAGACGGCTGCTTTGCCACGCGGCGCTTCAAGATATTTTTCGCGCAGGCGACTGTCTGCCGCCTCGGCCAAGCCTTCCGCGGCCGTATTCGACGAAGCGATAAGCATGTATTCGATGAGGTCACGCGTAACCCATTCTTCTCCCATCGTGATACCCCCTTCGCCGCGGATAACGGCCTCGCGAGAAATGGTAACAATCTCGTCCAGCGAGAGCACCTCGGAAACGACCAAGGCGAGTGCGACTTTCGTTATCGAAGCGAGCGGGAGCTGTGCATTGGGTTCGCGAGCAAAAAGGGTTTTTCCGTTCGCAAGGTCGGTGACATAGATGCCCTTTCCTTGGAGCTCCAGCGTGCCGTACGCGTCCTGATGTTGTGGGGTTTCCACGGCAGCAACATTCGCTGCTCCCAGCGCAGGAAGGGACGGAAGCGCTGCGACGACGAGACCCAAGCCTCCGATGAGGCTCACGGTGAGAAAGAGCGCCCCCACGACGACATGGCTCAAAGGCGGGCGGGATAGAGTCGACGTGACTTCCTGCACAGCTTCTTGTGTGGCAGGAGCCGCTTCAGTTGGTGTCTGATTCTGGTCCATCTCCGGTTCCATGCTCTTTTTGTGCAGCCTTAAAGGCGGCTAATTCGCGACCGATTGTACCATATTCCGGAAGGTCTTCCCTTGTCCGCGTGCCGAGGTGCGCGAGGAGGTCGGTCGTCGGCTTATAGAGATATTCACGCCCATCTTCAGGATTCCCGCTCCGCTCGATACAACCGCGCGTAAGAAGCGTGCGGATGGTTGAAGAAGAATTTACGCCGCGAACGTAGTCTATCTGCGCGCGCGTCGAGGGACCTTCGTAGAGAAGGATGGCAAGGACTTCGAGTCCAGCATTCCCGATATCGCGCTCTGCTGCTTCGGCGACGGTTTTTGCGACCACGTCGCGTGCCGTGTTCGCGATAACGAGTGCGGCTTCGGTATCCGAGCGCACCAGGGTAAGCCCGGTCCCCTCCAATCGCTTTTCAAGAGCTTCTAAGCTTTGCATGAGAGCTGCGTGGTCGCATCCCAAAGAGCGCGTGAGCTGCTTGAATGTGAGCGCTCCTCCTTCGGCAAAGAGGAGCGCATGCGCTTGTGCGGCGAGTGTGTTTGTATCTGTCATACCGCTAGCCGTATCGGGGTGCTCCCACAGCCTCTGATTCAATAAGGATCTCGCTAAAAAGTTTGTCTTGCGTGACTGAAATCGAGCCGTGGCGAGCAAGTTCCAAAACAGCCAGGAAATGAACGATGGTATCTCCCCGTGAAGCGCCCTTGGTTATCTCGCTCCAGCGAGCCCGGACGGCGGAGGCAAGGCGCGATTTGAGGCCTGAAATGGCATCTTCAAGGGCTAAAACCGGCGCAATGGTCGCCTCGCCGAGCTTCGTAAGCGTGGGCAGCGTGTTAACGAGTTTTTGAGCTGCTCGAAGAATGGTCGCGATGGTCGTCTCCCCAGGAGCGAAGGCAGGCTGCTCCACACCGGTAATGCGGGCGATATCGGGCCTGCGCCGCGCGAAATGGAGGGGCGCCCTACCCCACTCTTTCTGTAGTAGTTTCGATGCTTTGCGTACGATGGCAAGCCGCTGCAGCCGCTGCTCTAATTCTTCGATCGACTGCTCTTCCTCATCGGAGAGATCAACGGACGGCAGCAGCGTGCGTGATTTGATGAGAAGCAAGGTACTGGCGACGAGGACGAACTGCGACGTCTCCAAAAGCGGCAACTCCGGCAGTTTTTCGACGTAGGCGAGGTACGCGTCGCACACTTCCGCGAGCGAGACGTGCGAGACCGAGAGCTTCCGCTTCTCGATGAGATCAAGCAGGGTCTCCAGCGGCCCTTGGTAGTGCTCCGTTTCAATATTGAATTGCTGCATGCTTTGCTTTTCCCTGCAAGCTACAGGCTGCAAGCTACAAGCTCACAGCTATTCCGATAGTCTAACATCGATTCTGTTCATATCCCGCGGGAAGGCAGTCGCTTCGCGGATATTCTTGAGATCAAGCATTTTCATCGTGAAGCGCTCAAGACCCGTGGAGCAGCCGCCATGCGGCGGGATGCCGTATTTATGCGCCTGGAGGTAATACGAGAATTTTTCCGGATCCAACCCGCGCGAGCGAAGGCGCTCCAGGATTTGGTCGTAGTCGTGGATGCGCTGGCTACCGCTGTTGATCTCCAAACCGCGAAAGAGAAGATCGAAGCTGCGTGAGAATGGCTCTTCTCCCGGCTCTTCATAGGAATAAAAAGCGCGCTGTTTCGTCGGATAGTGGGTAATAAAGACGAAATCAGAGTGCCGTTTCTCTTTTGCATACTCGCAGATCTGCCGCTCATCTTCCGGCGACATATCGTGCGTATCTTCGATCTCGCGAGCAAATTCCTTGCGGATGATATCCTGCGCCTCGGTCAAGGTGAAGGTCGGGAATGTTTCGGGCGCTTCAGGCACTTCGACGCCGAAACGCTCGAAAATATCAAGGTGTTTCTTCCCCACCGCAGCTATTACTTCCGTAACGACGTCATGCAGCACGTTCATCACATCCGTGTGGTCTTTGATGAACCCCATTTCAAAATCCATCTGCGTGAGCTCGCTCAAGTGGCGCGGCGTCGCATGTTTCTCGCCGCGGAATATCTTTGCGATAGTGAACGAGCGCTCGAATGCGTTCACCATGATCTCTTTGTAGAATTGCGGCGAGGTCGCAAGGTACGCGGTCGTATCGTAGTAGTAGTTCACTTTGAATGCCGCGGCGCCGCCTTCGGCGTCGCCGCCGACGATCGCCGGCGCCTGGAATTCGATAAAGCCACGCTCCTGAAGCGCTTTTCGATAGGCCTCGAGGATCGCCGCCTGTAGAGTGAAAATGTCACGATTGTGCTGGTTGCGGAGGGTGAGCGGCCGGTTATCGAGAAGCGTGTCGAGATTCACCTCCGCGTCGAGTTCGAACGGAAGTGTTTGGGCAGGGTTTAAGACAGTTATCTCTTCGATCTGGAGCTCGATATCGCCATTCTGCTTCCCCACCTGCACGTTCTTTTCAGGTCGTTTGTTCACGATACCGGAAAGTGCAACCGCGCTTTCGATACTCACGTCCTTCGCAACATTGATCGCTGCGCTTTTCGGAAGTACGACACCCTGCACCGTGCCGGAACGGTCGCGAATATCGAAAAAGACCATCTTCCCTTGGTCGCGACGGACGGTAATCCAGCCATTGATAATGACGGAGTGTCCGATCTTTTCCTGTAAATCACTAATTAAGGTTCTATTCATATTGGTTGGATTTATTCTTCATCGTTCAATGTACGTCGCACGCTCTCTATTTCCTCTGGGGATACGAAATGCTTACCCGCCATCATTATTCCTAGCACGATAGCATTGTTAAAAGCGTGCGCGGTTAAGGCGTGTGAAAATCCGCGTTCGCGTTGAAGATACCAGCAAAACATGCCTGCAATGAATTGCGGTAAAGGTAATGTTTCGATTCGCCCCCCTTCTTTCGTGTGAGCCTGAGCGAATAGAATAGACGTCGGTACACCCACTTCCCACAATACACCAGCATCGCTGCCAAGAGCCCTATCAACGACTAAAGAAGGTAGGAGTCTGAATCCGATTTCCTCGACAGTCGGGGCAATAATAACTGCGAGTGTTGTAAGCGCGCCCGGATTCTCGAACAGCATTTTAATCATTTCTTTTTTACCTGCAGCGCCAACTCGCGTGCTTGTCCCTTCGCTTTCTTCTTTTTTTGAATCGGAGAGAGCGTTTCGCGAAGCGAGTAATGTATTCATGATAAAGACGCCTATCATATTTGAAAAAGCGACCAGTGTCGCTTGAGCAATCGTCTCTCCATATGCTTTTACGATACTGTCCTTAGGCTGTTTGGATCGCAAAAATTCTTCCTCACCGGCTACAGGAGGGTTAAAGGTGCCCATCCCGGCGAGAAGTGAAGTTGTAGCGGCACCAGACAAAAAAGTACGACGTGTCATCGACCTAGTCGATACATTGAGATTCGGCGTGGAGATTTCCATGAGTGCACGTTGCATGTCTGAGGCACCTACCACGTGCTTTGGGTTTTTTTCGCCATGAACCTGATTCTGTTGCGCAAGTTTTGGTTCCGATTCCATATTTAATTACAACAACACGCCGACTGTAGCACGGACGTCCTTTATCTTGGAAGCGGCACGTTCGCGGGCTTTCGTGCTTCCTTCGTCCAAGACGCGCTTCACGTCCTCGTCTGTTATCTCATCGCGCACTGTGCGCATCGGTTCGATAAGGTTCTCCAAGTCCTCGACAAGCGCCTCTTTGAGGGTCTTGTAGCTGCCCTTACTCGCTTCGTAGAGCGACGCGAGCTCGGGTTCAGGCTTGAGAAGCTTGTGAATGGCATAGACGTTCTCCGGCCGCTCCCCCGACGAATCCGTCACGATGCTCATCACGGCTTTCGCGAGCTCGTCTTTTGTCCCGAAAAGCGGAATGGTATTGCCGTAGCTTTTGCTCATCTTCTTGCCGTCGGTCCCCGGAACGATCGCGACCGACTTCTGGATGAGTTCTTTGGGTTCTTTGAATGTTTCGCCATAAGTCTTATTGAATTTCGCCGCGGTTTCGCGCGCATACTCGAGATGCTGGCGTTGATCTTCGCCGACCGGCACGACATCGGTGTCGTAGAGAAGAATATCGGCCGCCATGAGCATCGGATACGCAAAAAGGCCCGCGTTCTGCTCAAGCCCTTTCGCGACTTTATCTTTATAGGCGTGCGCCTGCATCAAGAACGGCACCGTTACAAGCGTCTGGAAGATCCACGCGAGCTCTGTGTGCTCCGGCACTTGCGATTGCTGGAAGATGATTGCGGAATCGGGCCGAATGCCGACGGCAAGATAATCGCGGACAACGTTGAAGATGTTCTCTCGCAGTTCTTTCGGGTCTTTAAGAGTCGTCAATGCGTGATAATCCGCGACCATGAGCATGCAGTCGTATTGTTTCGAGAGCTCGACAAACGGCTTCAAGGCGCCGAAATAGTTGCCGATGTGGAGCGCACCAGACGGTTGAAGCCCCGTTAGCAGCTTTTGCATTCGACAATAGTATCAGGAAACTGTCTCTTTTCTAGCCCCCGTTCTGTTAGTACCATGGTTACGATGTGCGGCATATTCGGCTACATCGGCGAGAGCAGGGACGCAGGCGAAGCGGTTGTGGAGGGCCTGCGCCGGTTGGATTACCGCGGCTACGATAGCTGGGGTGTGGCGGTCTTGAAGAGTGATGATATTGCCCTCGAGAAAAGCGTCGGTGTCGTTGATGAACATCCGCTTCCCTTCCGCGGGCACGTCGGGATCGGCCACACGCGCTGGGCGACGCATGGCGCGGTCACCGAAGCGAACGCTCATCCGCACATGGCAACCGACGGCTCTTTCGCGCTCGCGCATAACGGCATCGTTGAAAACATGGAAGAGCTGAAGAATGTGCTCGCCAAGAAAGGTTACCGATTCCTCTCGCAGACTGACACCGAAGCGATTGTTTATCTTATTGAAGAGAAATGGAAGAAGGCAAAAACATTGCAGGAAGCCGTGCGCACAGCATTCAAAGAACTGGAGGGACGCAACACGGTCATCGTCCTATCGAGCGACGGGCACATTATCGGCGCACGCAACGGTTCCCCTCTCGTCATCGGCGTCGGCGCACGGCCGGGAGAGATTTACTTTTCTTCGGATGTCCTCTCGTTCTCCTCGTATGTGAAAGGCGTCGTCGTCTTGGAGAACGGCCAGATGGCAGCTACAAGCCCGCAGGGCCTCTCGGTCATTGATATCGCAAGCGGCAAGAAATTGAAACCGAAGATCGAGAAGAATGTCATTGTACGCGCTTCCTCCGACAAGGGAAAATACGAACATTACATGCTCAAAGAAATTATGGAGTCGCCGGAAGTTATCCAGCGTATCGCGGCTCACAAAGATACTGATATCCGCAAGCTCGCGCGCGCTATTACTAAGGCACGAAGAGTCTACACCATCGGCTCCGGCACAGCAGGCGCCGCCGCGGGGCAATTTGGCTTCTACCTCCGTGAGTACGGCGGCATTCCCGCGCTCGGACTCATCGGCGCGGAAGCGACTGAATACTACGGCCTCTTCGGAAAGGGCGATCTTCTCATTGCACTCTCACAGAGCGGCGAGACGGCAGACGTTTTGGAAGTGCTGGAGTTTGCGCAGAAAAAAGGCGCGACGATTGCCTCGTATGTGAACATGCCGGGGAGCATGATAACGCGCATGTCAGACTTCAAATACATGGCGGAGGCGGGGCCAGAAATCTGTGTGATGTCCACCAAGATTTTCACCTCGCAGATCGCGTGGGGATACTTAATAGCTAAAGCGGTTCAGGGAAGGCTCGCAGAAGGCAAGAAACAACTGAAATCTCTTGTGCAACAGGCGGAGAAATTGCTCGCAGATGAGAAGAAAATTGCAGAAATTAAGAGCCTTGCTCCGCAGATGGCACAGAATGAGCACCTCTTTCTTCTCGCCAAAGGGCAGAATCTGCAGATCGCGCGCGAGGCGATGGTGAAGATCATCGAAGGCTCGTATATCCACGCGCATGCCATTCCCGCAGGCGATCTCAAGCATTACGCGATCACCTTGATGGAGCCCGGCGTTCCTGTCGTCGCCATCGTCTCAAACGATGCACTGCGAAGCGACGTCTTGAATGCGATCCATGAAGTGAAAGCGCGCGGCGCGTTCGTGACCGGTGTCGCGCCTTCAGCCGCGAAGGAATTCGATCAGACCCTTCTCGTTCCTGATACGAAAGAAACGAGCGCTATCATGAACATCATTCCCCTGCAGCTTCTCGCCTACTACATGGCGGTACACCTCGGCACCAACGTCGACAAACCGCGCAATATCGCCAAAAGCGTCACAGTTAAGTAGTCGGGAGTTCAACGATAAATTCGCTTCCCTTCCCCTTCCCAGCGGATTCTGCCCAAATGCGACCGCCGTGGGCTTCGGTGACCTGTTTTGCGATGAAGAGGCCGTAGCCGGTTGAATCGACGTTCACTTTGGTTGATTCTTTCCCTTTTCCACCCTCGGTAAAAAGATTCTTCATGTCTTCGGGCGTGATACCGATCCCCGTATCCTTCACTGAAAAACGAATGGCATTCGGAGTGCGCGCAAGGGACACTGTAATGCTTCCTGATGGCGTGTAGTGGATAGCATTATCAACCAGATTTCGGATAAGATGGCGGCGTAATTTCGCCTCGTCACCCATCAAGGAATACTCGGAATACTCGCTGGGCTCGATGGTGGATTCAAGCGCAAGCCCTTTTTCTTTTGCCGCAGATGCCGAATCACGCAGAACATCCTGAAGCGTCTTCTCAAAATCGAATGATTTCTTGTCGTATGTGACGGTACCTTTGCGCAAATTTGCCGCGTCGAGAATATCGCTTACCATATCAACCCCTCTTCGCATATCGGTGAGACCATTATCAACCATTCTCTCCAGGAGTTCTGATACCGGGCCATAATCTCCTTGAATTATGCCAGCATAAGCAGCTTCACTTTTAGCCATGTACCCCTTCACCTCATGGCTGATAAATCGAAGTAAATTCTCCTGTTGCCGATTTGCTATCTCAAGTTCTTTTTTAAGCCGTGCAAGTTCAAGCGAATGTTTGTAAACGATCTCGTTTGCCGCCTTTAATTCTCTCTCGTAATCCGAAGGCGTTCTTAATCGTGCATCAGATTGTTGTTGCTTGTTGGCCACAGATGAATATTATCGTAAACTCGCAGGAACTTCAGATGGTGACATTTTCATAACGAGACTTAAGGTAGCTTCGCGACACACCTCGTGTGATGCCCGTCCAAACAGTCGTTCATATTGTGCAACAAGACGATCAATAACTTCCTTTGAATTACCTACAACAGCAATCTCGACTCGGGTTTGATTGACAATCGTAAGTCCTGTCACCTTTCTTGCCTCACTCCATGCAAGAGGGCCAATAACAAGCTCTTGTTCCTTAATTATTCTTACAGCGATGTCATTTAACGAGGGCATAATGTTATGTTCGTTGAATTTTCTCTGGATGAAGAAGGCCGACACCGGCAGACAGCGCAAGCATTGCTGTCGTAAACAAAAGATCGACCCAATCACCCGGATACCATATTTCAAGAGTCGTGGTATACGAAAAGAGAAAATCGGCAAAATACAGAATGATAAAGCCTAAAAGAATAAAGTATATGGCCTTCTTATATATGCCGCCAAAATAATTGTATGACAGGCCATATATTAATGTAGCAAGCGTAAGAATCACAACATCGCCAATCGGATAGGCGAGATCAAAAAATACTTTTGGCAGGCTACTGGTATCGGTAAACTCAAACGTTCCTGCGCGCGCGACAACAATCAAAAGATAGTATGAGACTGCGATGACGGCCGCAGGAACAAGAAGAAGCATAGTCTTTCCATTCGAGGAGCGCAGACCGTACTTCGCACCTGTGGCGCGTGAAAGCTCGATAACCCCAATAGCCCACAACGGCAAGGCAAGGATATAACCTACATCGGCGAGTGACGGATACGGAACATCAATCTGCAACAAGAAGTTATATACACCGGAAAAGATGAGCGTCCCTAACCCCCACGAAACAAGACCGAGCGAGAGAAAGATGACTGCGCGCCCGACAGCACTCGAAAACGACCCCCAATGCCGCGCAATCACGAGGCCATTGAGTCCGCCAATAAACGGGATGGCACCCAGAAACAGTATGCCGTAGAGATCGTTGACAAGCGATGACGTGGTTCCGCCCAGAAATAAAAATACGACAACAACAGCTGCAATACAGTAATCAACAATTAAGATTTTCAATACCATACTCGTGATTCTCTATCCCCGTGTTTCCCTTGTTGGGACAATACGATCAGTATATAGTAGATACAACATTTGCAATATACATGTCCACATACGTCCTCGGTCTCAATTTCGCCTACCATGAACTGTCGGCATGTCTTTTAAAGGACGGAAAGCTCGTTGCCGCAGTCGAAGAAGAACGATTCTCCCGCATCAAGCGCGGCAAAAAGGCGTTGGTGGATAATCCCAACACCCTCCCGAAAGCTGCAATCGCTTTTTGCCTCGAAACGGCAGGCATTGCATTGAAGGATGTTGAGTACATCGGCCTATCGTTTTTCCCGGACGACCGTCTCAAAAATATCGGGTGCGACCAGTATTTTATCGAAGGCGATTGGGGCAGCGAAAAGGGCGAGCGGCTCTTTAATGAGAAGATCAAACGAATCCCAAAAATGCTCAGCGACTTGGCGGGTACGGAAATGACGACCAGGGTCATGTGGATCCCGCATCACATCTGCCATGCAAGCAGTGCGTTTTTCGTCTCGCCGTTTAGAAAAGCCGCCGTCCTTTCGATTGATGGCATAGGAGAGTTTTCTTCCACCTGGCTCGGATGGGGCGACGGCACCGCATTGCATGCCCTAAAAGAAATTTCATACCCAAATTCGGTCGGATTTCTCTGGGAAAAGATCAGTCAGTATCTCGGATTTACGGAGTACGATTCTTCAAAGGTGATGGGTCTCGCTGCCTACGGCGATGCCGCGCGTTTCTATCCGCAATTCCAAAAGATTGTGACACTCCTACCGGACGGAGAGTTTGCGCTCAAGGCCGATGTTTTGCGTTTTCGCGTCCGGGATTTCAGCGAGCTGGAGAAATTATTTGGCGTTTCCCGAATCGAATCGTCAGCCGACGTGCGTAAAGATCAGGAAGACATCGCGGCAGCACTCCAGAAAATTACGGATGACGTCATCATGCATATTGTGCAGCACTTAAAAAAGGTAACAAAAATGAACCATCTCTGCCTTGCGGGCGGCGTTGCCCTCAACTGCGTGTCAAATGCCAGAATTATGCAGAGTGGTCTTTTTAAAAAAATATTTGTACAGCCTGCGGCAAATGATGCTGGAACTGCGCTGGGTGCCGCACACCATATATGGAACGACCTCCTTGGCCATCCGAGAACGTATGTACTTAAGCATTCGTACTGGGGACCATCGTACACTAATGCCGATATTCAAAAGGCGCTCAAACAGGCGAATATTCAAAATATCCACTGTGTAAAGAACATCCACGAGGCTGTCGCACGGCAGCTCGCCGACGGCAATATCGTCGGCTGGTTCCAAGGCCGAGTCGAATGGGGGCCGCGTGCGCTCGGCAATAGATCGTTGCTTGCCGATCCGCGCAGAGCGGATATGAAAATGATCCTCAACGAGCGCATCAAGAAACGTGAATCATTCAGGCCGTTTGCACCGAGCATTCTTGCCGAGCATGCCTCCCAATGGTTCTCTGTCCCGAGAAAGTGCACATCGCGCTCGACGGAATGCATGATCATCAATTTTGACGTAAAAAAAAGCAAGCGTGTCATAGTGCCGGCAATTACGCACGCAGACGGTACGGCGCGCGTACAGCTCGTGAATAAAAAAACAAACCCACGGTACCACAAGCTCATCTCTGCCTTCTATAAGCGCACCGGCGTCCCCCTGGTCTTGAATACGTCGTTTAACGACAACGAACCGATTGTCAACTCTCCAGAGGATGCGATTAAGACTTTTCTGCGCACAAAAATGGATGCCCTTGCGATCGGTAATTACCTTGTTACAAAACAATAAATCTCGCTCCCTGACCGCAGGGCGTTACTCGCTCTACGTCGCCAGTAAAAATGAGCTGCCCGCTCCGCGCTAGCCGCGCTGTGCGGCATACTCGTCACATGTCAGTAGCTAAAGGACAAAAATGCAAAGCGCCACGGCCGACACCCAAATGCCTCCCGGATTTTGGATGGATGCCGCTGATGCGGTTATGCGTTCGACATCAAGATCCTGTATTGAGGCGTTGAATTTTGTCTCGTACATTTCCGTCGCAAGGCGCTGTGCAATTTCTTTCGCTGCATTAGGACCAGTGGCGTCTCCGTGATATTCGGAAATATATCCGATTTGCTCCTTACTCCTGGCAATCACCGTTCCGACCGCCGCGGAAGCATATTCTCCTTTTCGATCCGTGTCTTGTCGAGCCATGACACAAAACGTTATCTGCCCAAGCGTGAGCATCGAAAACCCCTTGTCGGGCGAAACAATCTCGCAGCTTGCTGGAAGTATGCTCGAAACGGTAACCAAATTGTGTGCAATTGGGCCCGCAGAAAGGAGCGCCTTCTCAAACGCATGCAGTCTATCCGTATGCCTCCCCGTTCCCGAGACAAAGAACGCATATTTTGGTACAAGAGGATTTGCCATTGTTGCTAAGTATAACAAAACTAGGCAAAAAATACCGTCGCGCCCAAGGAGGGCGCGACGGCTGTCTTTGCTAGCGATTCTTGAGGTACAGTGGTGCTGTAATCAAGCCATTCAGGATCAGTATCCATACAGGTAGCAGAATGATCCAGAACGTAGACGTCTCCCAAGTGAGCGCGAAGATATTCGCAACACTCGCTAAAAAGCTTAGTGTCCATGCGAGCCGACTTTCTTTCGATGGTTCGACCCATGCCTTTTTAATTGTCGGCGTTGCCGCAAATGTCTCCATGAGAAGCCCGATCGTCAGTGGTAGTCCTGGCGAATCGTATTTCCACCACACGAGAGCTGCAAGGCCCGCACCCACAAGACAGATCAGATCAAGAATCGTGTGCCCTCCCTCTCCATGTTTAAGAGAGAGAAGTGCGACAGTCGAAAATCCGAATGCATACGCCATCGGAAGCCAGACCGTATCCGTAGCCCCCGTTTCCTTGTAGCTTATGGCTATAAGTATGCCGATACCGGCTAATATGAGCCATGTTGCTCGGTTCGGTACCGTCCATTTTTCCTTGGGAAGTCTGCGAAATAAGTAGTCGCGACCGTATATCGCAAGGATATATATCACGATATCTGCTAGCGCAAGTACTGCAGCTGTAATGCCCATCGCTTCGTTGAAGAACATGAGCGCACCTCCTTGTACTGCCTCCATGGCCGAAGCCATCTGTGCATACGGTATCATATTTTCAACAAAAAACTGAATGGGAATCAAAATGCTTAAAACTGGAGAAACTATCCTCTCGCAAACGCAAGCGCGGCGTAGGCGCCGAGGAGCCAGAGGAGACGGTAGGATTCGGAGAAAAGCGCCGCGATGGAGTCGTTGAGATGCCAGAGGGCGTCAAGCGCGGGCACCTGCAGCCACACGACAATAATCACGATGGTGGCAGCCACGCCAGCAAGAAGCGCCTGGATGGGCTCTCCCGTCCCACTCTCGACGTACTCAAGCGCCATTCTGCGGACGATGAGATAGCTTGCAACGGACACTGCCCCAAATGTTGCTGCTTGGGCTGTAGGAGACGAAAACAGGACTTCAATACCACTCAAAATAACCGTCTTTTCGACAAAGGAGAAAAGGAAAGCTGCTATTGGGAGGGCAAGCGCAAGGGCGCAAGCGCGACCGATACCACTGCGCAGAGAATCAAGCGCAAAAAGCACCGCAAGCCCGCCGAGCGCGAGCCAATCGAATGGAATACCCGTGATAATCCCTGTCACCGCACTAAAATCCATTTAGACAGTATACATGATTACAGCGCCAACCATTCGCTATCGAGATATCCTATCGGGAGATCGTAACTCCCGATATCGGGAGTTACGATCTCCCGGTAGTTGACTTGCGGGATATTTAGATACCTTCTTTGCGCAACTCTTCGATTGCGACACGTGCGGCTTTTGAAAGTTTCTTCGGAAATTCAATGTCAATGCGCACGAGAAGGTCGCCACGCGCGCCACGCCCATGCGGAACGCCTTTGCCACGCACACGCAGCATCTCCCCCTGCGTGATACCGGCGGGAACAGTGAGCGTTGTTTCCCCATCCAAGGTCTTGATGCGATATTCGCCACCAAGCAAGGCGTCGGAAAGTTTAATGGAGAGTGCGGTTACGAGATTGTTGCCTTCGCGCGTAAAGAGCTTGTCCGATTTGACGTGCACTTTAATGTAGAGGTCGCCGGATGCACCTCCTTGCAGAGCCTCGCCCCGGCCCGGCATGCGGATCATCTCGCCGTCCTCAATGCCGGCGGGGACCACAATATGCACTTCTTCCTGTTTCTTCATGACGCCCTCGCCGCGGCACGCTGCGCACGGCTCCTTCGGCACCTCGCCCTTCCCTTTGCAGGTTGGGCACGCGCGCGCCGAGCTGAACGTGCCAAAAAAGGTGTTGCGTGATTCGCGGATTTGCCCCTTCCCGTTGCAGGCAGTACAGCTAGTCATCGCCGTTCCATTCTTTGCGCCCATTCCTTCGCAGACATCACAAACCCCAAGTTTGGAAATAAGGACGCGTCGCTCAGCGCCAAAAATGGCGTCACGGAACGGAAGCTCGATATCCATGGAGATGTCGCGCCCGCGGCGCGCGCGACTACCTCCACCCCCGAAGAAATCGCCGAAAATGTCGCCGAGGTCGAATTCGACTCCTTGGCCTCCCTGGAATCCTTCGAAGCCTGCAAAGTTAGAGAAATCAAAACCGCCAAATCCCGCCCCCTGCTGGGCGCCGCCGGCGAACGTCTGGCCGAACTGATCATATTGCGCACGTTTTTTCTCGTCGGAGAGCACGGCATACGCTTCGCTCACCTCTTTGAATTTCGCCTCGTCGCCTCCTTTCTTGTCAGGATGATATTTGTGCGCGAGTGAGCGGAACGCTTTCTTGATGTCTTCTCCGCTCGCTGACTTCGAGACACCGAGGATAGAATAGTAATCTCTCATACGAAGCATTATAGTCGCTCACTGAAACACTGCAAATGGTGATGTCTACTATGTTCCTTTTTGACTATCTTCCGGGCCCTGTTGCGGCGGTTTTTGGTCGCCCTGCTGTTGGTTTTTCTGCATCGCTTCCCCAATCGAGCTTAAGGCGCTCGAGAGCGCATCAGCGGCGCTCTTTAGTGCATTCACATCAGTGCCACTCCGCGCCGTCTTTAAGGCGTCGATCTTCTCTTGCACGTTCTTGCGGATATCCTCACCCACTTTATCGCCATGCTCTTTCAGCGCTTTCTCCGCAGCATACACAAGCTGATCAGCGGCGTTCTGCGCCTCGGTAAGTTCTCTTTTCTTTTTGTCGGCTTCGGCATTCGCTTCGGCATCAGCGCGCATTTTCTCTATCTCCGCTTCGGTAAGGCCCGAGCGCTGTTCGATGCGAATAGACTGCTCCTTGCCGCTTGTCTTATCTTTTGCTTTCACAGACAGAATACCGTTCGCATCAATATCGAAAGTGACTTCGATCTGCGGAAGCCCACGTGGCGCAGGCGGAATACCATCGAGGTTGAAGCGGCCGAGCGACTTGTTGTCCGCCGCCATGGGGCGCTCGCCCTGGACGACATGGATCTCCACCGACGGCTGGTTATCGGCCGCGGTCGAGAAAACCTGCGACTTTGAAGTCGGGATAGTGGTGTTGCGTTCGATCAATTTCGTCGCAACGCCGCCGAGAGTCTCGATGCCGAGGGAAAGCGGGATGACATCGAGAAGCAGCACATCCTTCACATCGCCTTGGAGAATGCCGCCCTGTATCGCCGCGCCCATCGCGACGACCTCATCCGGATTCACGCCCATGTGCGGCTTCTTATTGAAGAATTTTTCGACAGCTTGCTGCAAAGCCGGCATGCGCGTCTGCCCGCCAACTAAAATGACCTCATTGATGTCCGGATTCTTAAAAGGAGAAGCTTCCATCGCGCGTTTCGTGATGTCCATGGCTCGAGCGATGAATTCTTCGGAGAGCTCTTCCAGCTTCGCGCGGGTCATCTTGATGAGAAGGTGCCGTGGGCCGGAAGCGTCGGACGTGATGAACGGAATGTTCACTTCAGTTTCCACCGCCGTGGAGAGCTCGATCTTCGCTTTCTCCGCACCCTCATCGAGGCGCTGGCGTGCCAAGGGGTCGTTGCGCACGTCGATGCCACTCTCCTTCTTGAACTCCTCCGCAAGCCAGTTGATGATTGTCTGGTCGATGTCTTTCCCGCCCAAATGTGCATCGCCATCGGTGGAGCGCACTTCGATAACATCATCTCCCACTTCAAGAACGGAGATGTCAAAGGTTCCCCCACCAAAGTCAAACACGACGATCTTTTCGTTCTTTTTCTTGTTGAAACCGTAAGCCAGGGCCGCCGCAGTCGGTTCGTTGATGATGCGCTTCACGTCGAGGCCCGCAATTTTTCCCGCGTCTTTCGTCGCTGCGCGTTGCGCGTCATTGAAGTAGGCTGGGACAGTGATGACCGCCTCCGTGATGGTCTCGCCCAATTTCGCTTCTGCATCTCGCTTTAGTTTTTGCAATATCATCGCCGAGATCTCCTCCGGTGTGTGCCATTTGTCGCCCATCTGGACCTCGATGCCGCTGTTTGAGGACTTACGGAGCTCGAATGGGACCACGGCTTTATCTTTCTGCACACCCGGCTCGTCAAACGTATGGCCGATGAAGCGTTTTATCTGATAGACCGTGTTCTTGGGATTCGTGACCGCCTGACGTCTCGCAAGAAGGCCGACCAAACGCTCGTTGGTTTTTGAAAGCGCAACGACGGAAGGCGTCGTGCGCGCGCCCTCGGCGTTCTCCAAAATCATCGGTTCCCCACCAGAAACGATGGCCATTGCTGAATTTGTTGTTCCCAAGTCGATGCCTAGAATTTTTGCCATAGAAGTGTTTTTGAGTTACGCTGGTAACTTTTTCGAGCGCAAATATACCTACTTACGATACGTCTGTCAAGTTTTTGGCATCTTTATTTGAAAATCGCAATCTGCGCGGGACGCAGGATGCGCTCTTTCGTCCGATAGCCGCGCCGAAACACCTTTGCAATAGTGTGCGGAGTGCCATTGTCGACCTCTTGAATGGCCTCATGTAGGTTCGGGTCGAACATATCGCCTTCTTTACCAAAAATCTCAACACCATGCGCCTTCAAAACACCCTCGATGTGGGCTTTGATGCTCTCAATACCCGCCCGCCATGTCGCGTCAACCGTATTCCAGCTCTCTCCCTCCATTGCGAGATCAAATCCATCCAAAGCGGGAATCAGCTCTTCAACAAGGATCTCCTTCCCGCGTGTTCCGGCACGCGATAATGATTCCTGCACTTCTCTTTTCGCGTTCACCATGTCGGCTTTCGCTCGCTGCCAACCATCAAGATATTCCTGTCGGTCTTTCTTCACTTCTTCGAGTTCGTCTTTCAGTTTTTTGAGCTTGGCTTTCAATGCGCCAATATCTCCTAGTTCTTCTTCGGGCTCGAAGTCGATATCTTCGTTATCCGATGGAGTAGAGATCATGGCGAGAGTATAGCATTTTCGATCACAAAAAGAGAAGAGTCGCTTTCGCGACTCTTCAAGAGATCACCGGATTATGACCACCGTTCATATCTTCTTAGCTTCACTATACGCATCGTACCCCATCCCTGCGGAGAAAAGTAAAAAACCGAAGAATGCTATAGCCTTGCCGATTGGCGTTGCACCCGTAACGAGCATAGATGCCCCAATATCGACAAAGGTCAAAATTAAGCCATTCAACGACCAGAGCAGCAGAAATACACCGAGAACTATCCGTCTCTTGATCAAGAGATAGCCGAGGCCAGGAATGATGACATTGGATACACCCGCAACGATTGGATGGATCTTCATATTTTCCTCTATCGCTTACTCCATTGAGGGGCACGTCGCGCCGCTTTGAGGCCGAATTTCTTGCGCTCTTTGGCGCGCGGGTCGCGCTTCAAATAGCCTTTTACTTTCAAGTCTTTGCGGAGTGCTGCATCCATTTCGGTAAGCGCGCGGGAGATGCCGTGGCGCACGGCTTCTGCTTGCGCTTTGTGACCGCCGCCTTTCACGATAGCCGTTACGGTGTAGGCGCCGCCGACGGTCTTAAATGGCGCGTTCACAGTATCAACCATGACGGGAAGCGGAAAGTAATCCGACGCGTTCTTGTCGTTCACCATGATAGAAGTCGATTTTGCAGAAGCGAGGCGCACGCGTGCTGATGCCGTCTTCCGGCGCCCGACTGCTTCAATGTATTTCTTTTCGGCCATATGAATAGTTAGTTAGCCACTAGCGACTAGGGTTTAGGAAGATGCATTTACTCAGTAACTATTAAACGCTTGAGACGTGCGGTTTTCATCGTGTTGCGCGGAAGCATGCGCTCGACTGCCTTGCGCACTGCGGCACTTGCGCCGCGGCGGCCGATGAGTGATGCGAGCGTCTCTTTCTTCAAACCTCCCGGATGGCCCGAATAGTGCGTGTAAACCTTACTAAGGCGCTTTTTCTCGCTGATGCGCATCTTCTTGGCATTCGTGACGCTAACCTTCACCTGCGAAGGAATATGCGGCGTGTAATCGGGAGAAGTCTTCCCCATGAGCGCTCTCGCGACTTCCGACGCGACGCGGCCGATGGTTTTGCCAGCGGCATCGATCGTGTAGGTTGTTTCTTTTGTGTGAGCCATAGCTATGCGACAAATTCTATCCGTGCCATTTCGGCGATACGCTTCCCTATGCGACCGAGGCGCACGATGCGCGTGTAGCCGCCCGCACGTGCTGCATAGCGCGGCGCTAAGGTATCATGCAACTTCTTTACCGCTTCCGACGAGCGCAGGCGCGACGCGACAATGCGACGGCTCGCAAGGGAACCCTTCTTCGCTTCAGTGACGAGGCCCTCCGCAAAAGGACGCAGTTCCTTCGCCTTCGCGACGGTAGTCGTAATAGCATCTGCAAGCACCAAGGAACGAGCAAGGGAGCGCAGAAGGGCCTCGCGCTGCGCTTTTGGTCTATTCAGTGTCCGTCGTTTCTTGTGATGCCGCATAAACTAGGTGTTAGGTTCTAGGGACTAGGTTCTAGAAAAAATAAAATACATTATTGGGTACGAAGGGTGAGACCGAGATTCGAGAGAGCGCGCTTGATATCTTGCAAGCCTTTTTGGCCCAAGCCCTCGATAGCAAGAAGGTCATCTTCGCGCTTCCTCACGAGGCCGCCGACAGTGCGAATGGAAGCGTTATCAAGCGCCTGCTCGACACGCTGGGGCAGATTCAGTTCTGAAATGCGCGTCTTCAAGACTTCCGCATCAGCGGTTCTTTCTTCCCGCCGCGCACCCACTCCTGCCTCTTCGGCAGCGGCTTCCTCGATAACTTCCTCTTCCTTAAAGCCGACGATCGCGCGCAGCTGGTGGATCATCGTCTCGATGGATCTTTCCAGCGCTTCGCGCGCGGTGATGGTACCGTCCGTCTCAATAAGCATGCGCAGGCGATTGAAGTCGGTGCGGTCACCGACACGCATATTCTCGACTTCGTAGTTCACGCGGCGAATGGGGCTGAAAATGGCATCAAGCGCGATCGTGCCGATGTCCACACGCTCCTTTTGATGCACTTCTTTCGGCACATAGCCGAGCCCGCGCTCCGCGCGGACCTCCATCTCCAATGTGACCTTCCCTGTCACCTCCGCGATGTGCTGCTCGGGGTTCAATATTTCTACTTGGCCGGGTAGATCGAAATCGGCGGCCGTTATGGTCTTCGGGCCTTTGACGGAGAGCCTTAAGGTCTGCGGCTCGTCGGTCGTGAGCTTAAGGCGCATCTTGCGCACATTGAGAAGCAGCGTCACGATATCTTCTTTGACGCCCTCGATGGTCGAGAATTCGTGCGCGACGCCCGGGATCTTCACCGAGGTTACTGCCGCGCCGGGAAGCGAAGAGAGAATGATACGGCGCAAGGAATTCCCCAATGTATAGCCGTAGCCCGGGTAAAGTCCATCGATCTCATACACACCGCTGCGCTCCGATTCGGAGACGACACGCGGTTTAGAAGGCAGTGCAATATGGTAATCCAACATATTAAAAAATGGCGCGAGGTGAATAAGCGCTTATAAATAATATACCCCAAACACTAAAAAGTGGCAAGGGTTAGACTGGTAATATTCGGCTGCATGACGTCGATGGCACAAGTGCATAGTAAGCTGGAAAGACTTTAGTGATGGGCAGGCACTAACGCGAATAAAACTCAAATACTGCCGGATAATCGAGGGGGATCTCTGCAGGCGTATAGGTCGGCTCGCCTTCTATCTTCACCATCATGGTCGGTAGGTCGACGGAGAGCCATGAGGGAATGGAGCGTGAGGCACTCTCGGGATTCCCCAAGTGAGAGAACAGGGGGCTTTTTCGACTTCCTTCGCGCACCGAGATCGAGTCGCCCTTCTTAAGGCGCATGGAAGGCGTCGTCACGCGCGTGCCATTCACGACTAAGTGGCCGTGGGATGCCATCTGCCTGGCGGCGCGGCGTGTAAGCGCCAAGCCTGCACGATACGCGACACTATCGAGACGCATCTCGAGCGCGTGATGCAAACTCTCCGGCGGGTTCGCCGTCTCGAACGCGGCTTCCGCGTAATTGGCAAGCTGGCGCTCCGGAAGGCCGTAGGTAAAGCGTACTTTCTGCTTTTCCAAAAGTTGCCGGCCGAAATCCGATTTCCCGCGACCGCCACGCGTCTTTTTCGTACGCGCCTCGGAGAGCGCGAATTTCTGCGTCTGCGTCTGCTCGAAAATAGCAGCACCTAAACGCTTCGCGATCTTGTATTTTGATTTGATGGGCAGCATATTAGATTTTGTTAGCGAGCGCAGCGAGCTTAGAAAATCTTATACCCGCCCATCCGCCATCTTGTAAATGACGGTCTACATTTAGGTTTGACACGGTGATTTTTGTAAAGAAGTTGATCATATTTGTTGCAAGTGGCGGATAGGCGGGTGATGAAAATTATTGTCGCTTCGCTCTGTAATTTTCCATCAAATGCGGCGAGGCTTCGGCGGCCGCGGACCGTTGTGCGGGACCGGCGTATCATCGGCGATGCGCGTCACCTCGATGCCTTTGCCGGCAAAACCGCGCAGCGCTGATTCGCGGCCGCTCCCAACGCCGCGGATGACCACATCGACTTCCTTGACGCCCATCATCGCAGCCTTCTCGCCGAGAAGCTCTCCCACCTTCGCCGCCGCGAATGGCGTTCCCTTCTTTGCGCCGGAGAAGCCCAAAGCGCCCGAAGACGACCACGCGACAGTATTGCCTTCTTTGTCGGCCAAGGTAACCATCGTGTTGTTGTAGGTCGCTTGGATAAAGAGCGTTCCTGATGCAAGCGTACGTTTTGCGGTCCTGGCAAGGGAGCGGGATTTCAGTCCCTGATCGACCGTGCCTCCTGATTTCCTGATGATGCGTTTTTTGCCCATAGATTTTTGTTACGAGCGTAGCGAGTTAGAAAAATCTATGCCCGCCCAAAATTTTCGCGTGTACGCTCTTGTGTCAAGTAGATTAATTATAGGTGATTCCATACGTTATATTGATGTTGTTCGATTGTTCGAAAATTTAGGCGGGCTAAGAAAATCTAATTCACTTCGCTCATGAGATTTTCTAAGTTTTCTCCAATTTGCGTCTGCCGGAAGTCATGGTCTTGCGGACATTACCACGGACAGTGCGCGAGTTGGTCTTCGTGGTCTGGCCGCGCACCGGCAGCTTCTTCGCATGACGCACGCCGCGGTGAGATTTGATGTCTTTGAGACGCCGGATGTTCCCTGATATGAAGCGGCGAAGCTCGCCTTCGACAACGAACGACTCGATCGCCTCGCGCAGGGCAGATTCACTCTTCGTGGAAAGTTTATCGGGGCGCGTACCGGGGTCAATTCCCAACTTCTCGAGGGTCTCCCGCGCACGCGGGCGTCCCACGCCATAGATCGCCGTGAGACCGATCTCAAGGCGTTTGGTATCTGGAATGGTAATGCCTGCGATACGGAGCATAGTTGTTGTAAATGTTGTAGTTGTTATAAGTGTTCTAGATGCGATTCAATTCGTGCATTTTTAACATGTTGAACATATATAACGGCTTAACCTTGTCGTTGTTTGTGGCGCGGATTCGTGCAAATAACCCACAGTCGTCCATGCCGGCGCACATGCCGGCACTTCAAACAGATTTTCTTGACCGATGCTTTGACTTTCATGGCTGATTTTTACAGAGCGAAGCGACAATAAAAATCGCCACCCGCCCATCCGCCTAAATTTTTAGGTGTGGCAATGAGGTTATCTTGTCTTTCGAACGTATTTTTTTCAATGTTGATCATATGCTTGTTTTAAAAATTTGGGCGGATAGGCGGGTAAGGTTATTTCTAACTCACGTACGTTCGTAAGAAAAACCTTAGAACCTTCGCACGATGCGAGCCCGCCCACCGTAGGGATCGAGTTGGAGAGAAACTTTATCTCCGACTAAGACCTTTATCCTATGTAAACGCATTTTCCCCGCGAGATAGGCAAGCTGGAGCTCACCGCTCGGGAGTTTGACTCGGAACAGCGTATTCGGAAGGGCCTCTTCAACGATACCCTCCACGACTTCTGGTTCCTCCATACCTGCCACACGAATATGATTAGATTGTTCGTCCACTCCGGCTACACTCGTGTGTAAACGACCTGAATAAACGATCTAGTAATGCGTGTCGTGTGTACAGGCATGTCTGCGCTCAAGATATTAGCAGGAGTGTGCTGGTAAGTCAACCATCAGAAGGGTCGTGCGGGTTCCTCGACCGTGACCGTGATCTTTGCAGGATCCGAGGGGAAGGCATGCTTCCAAAAAGGCGTGATGCGTGCCCGTGCTTCTTCAACCGCAGGAAAGCCCTGGATGATGGTCTCGAATGCCGATTCCTCGCGCCCCGCAAGGGCTTCGGAGAGCGCATTCGCATCGACGTTCCACACCAACTGTCCGGAGCCGGAGAGGTTGAAATTCAAGGGCTTCTCCCCCATCTCCTGCTGCGCCAAGGTTGACGTGGCCTGTGCGGAGATATTGTCTGCAAAATGTAATGAGATGGACTGCCCTTCCGCGCTCGCGCTTACGGCCTGTGCGATCACCTGCGCGAAAACGGCTTCCGGGAATATCGGGAGTGTGATCGTCGCTCGCTCATGGACGCGCACGCCCCCTCCCGACTCTGATGTCGGTGGCAGGGTCTCGAATGTAATGTTGGCAAGGCCAGGAAATGCGAGCGACCCTTCAGGCACTGCTTGTGCAAGCTCCTTCGCCTTCTCGTGCAAGCGTCCCCGTATTTCAGAGCGTGCTGCCTCAAGTGTCGCGGGAGGCACCGCAGGACGATTGCCGGAGAATCCGCCGGTAAATGCAGCGGTTGATCTCGCATAGACCTTTTCGTACATATCCGGCGTCGACTTGAGGCCGGGGAGCGTAAAGCGATCGACAGGCGCGATGTTGTAGCTCTCCCCCGTCTGGTCCGCAAAGACCGTCACCTGGATGGTGCCCGGGGTCCCGCCTTTTCGCCCCGGCACATCAACGGAAGCGGGAATGCGGAACACGAGCCCGTTGGGGCTTTGGAACCGCGTGTTCTTGATGAGGCGCACCGGAGCGTCAGAATATGCATTGTAGATTGTGATAGTGCCCGTTGCCTTTTCTTGCGCCTCTTCGACGCCACTTGCCGAGACGACCGCGGAATCATCATAGGATTGTGAGACGACCGTGTAGGAAATACTTCCTGCCGCAGCGCTCGCTGCCGGATAGGCGGTAAAAAGCGTCGCGGCGTCGAAAGGAACGATCTGCGTGTGCGGCGAAACGTTGATCGTGGTCGAGGGGAAGAAGACCAAGATACCTGCGCCGATAAGAACGACGAGCGCCACTATCGCGGCAACCCACATACCCCAACGCCCGCGCTTGCGCGGGGTGCTGTATTCGTTCGTGAGGGGAGGTCGCGCGGGAGTAGCCCGCGACATGCGCTGGCGGGTAGATGGCTGGATGTTGCGGATGGACCTTTCAGGGGTCATATGCGGTTCGGCTTCCGGCTCCGCGCCAGATAGCGCTGGTTCGTCTTCCGGGACGATATCCTGCATGTAATTACGTGCGGCCATATGTGAAGGCTTACTGGGCGTATAAGAACGCCTGCGACCCGGGCAGTATACCATGGTCACGAACGAGGGGAGTCATCATGTGGATTGCATGAGCTGCACGCTGAAAGCGGCCGTCGCGATCCCCGTGTCAGGCACTCCCTCTTTCCCCCAGGATACTGAATCACGTAAGTGCTCCGGCGTGAGTGTCTCAACAATGAATGGCTGCGTCGTTGTTGTGAACTGCGAAAAATCGATGCGCGAGAAGAATCCGTGGAGCCATTGCGAGAGCTCGAGCGGGGCGACAAGGATGGTGGCATTCGGAAGCCGGCGCACGCCGGCAAGTGAAGTGAACACTTCGCCGAACGCACGCACGAGATCGGGCTCGGCACGCGCGAGGGAATCCTTCAGAGCTTCGCATGCGCTTGACGAACAGGTGTCGGTCGCGAGCATGCGCAGGAGGGACATCGTCTCCTCCGGAAGCCCCCCACTTGCGACACGCTTCAGGATGGTCGCTAACCCTTCCGAAGCGGCGGCATATTGCGTGATGGCGTCGCGGCGCACGACCGCGCAGGCGGTCGTCGCGCTACCGAGGTCGATGAGAAAGAAGCGCTGCAGTTCGGGGAGATACTCCTGCATGACGATGAGGAGCGCGCGAAGCCCTGAGTGCAGGGAGAGCGGCCGATCAGGAAGAAGCGCTGCGACCTCATCGGTGATCGCCCGCTTCATCGCGGGGTCGATATCACTCTCGAACGCCACAACACTGATCGAGCTCGCATGCTTTCCCAGAGGGTTCCCGGTCGGATACCCATTGAGGAACACCTGCATGACGCCCGCTTCTAAGATGCTCGAGCGATCCAATTCCGACGGTTGCGCCAAGGCTTGCTTGGCGAAGCGCGCAATGACATCTTTCGTGATGGTCTGCTCTTTCTCGAATGCGCCATCTGCGCGCGCGGTACGGAAACGCGTCCAGGGCGCACGAAGCACCACGTGCGCCGCAGACGGCGCAGTACCCCCTTTCTCTCGATACGTTTTCAAGAACTTCTCAGCGGTATCTTTGAAAAGATTCGTGATGGCGGCGAGTATTTGTTCATGAGTGCGATCTTCGAAGGGAAGCGTCGCACGTGTCGATGCATGCACCTGCACCGGTGTATGTCCAAGTGTTACTAAAGAGACACCGACGCTCCCATCGCCGATATCGACGATAAGGACCGGCTTCCCTACGCCGCGCTTGATAGAAAACATGACTGTTAGTATACCGTGCCTCCAGGGCTCTTAGTGGAGCACTGCTTTTATCCTGCGGATACCTGCGGCGACGGCTTCTTCTTTCTGTATCTTGAAAACACCGCTCTTCCCTATCTCCGCCGTGTTCGTTACGTGCGGCCCGCCGCAGAACTCTATTGAGAACGCATTCTCGAATTGCGGTTCCTCCCCGGTCGCGCCTGCGGGACCGACCGAATAGATGGAAACGGTTTCTGGGTACTTCGCGCCAAACTCATGCTGAGCATTCAGCTTCTCAGCTTCTTCGCGCGGCATGGTACTTCGGATAACGGGAAGCGCCTCCTGTACTTTTTCATTGACGATGCGTTCGACCTCTCGCTTCTCCTCGTCGGTCATCTTTTCTCCATGTGAGAAATCGATGCGCAGACGCTCGCTCGTGATGTTCGAGCCCCTCTGCTTCACATGCTCGCCCAAGACCACTTGGAGCGCTTTGAGGAGTAGGTGGTGTGCTGTGTGCAAGCACGTCGTCGCTTCCGACGTATCAGCAAGGCCTCCTTTGAATTTCTGCTCGGCGCCGGCGCGGGAGATATCGGAATGCGTTTTCATATGTTTCTTGAAGCTGAATTCATCCACCGAGAGCCCGCGCTCGTTCGCAAGTTCCTGCGTCATCTCGAACGGGAAACCGTAGGTCGTGAAGAGTTTAAAGGCTTGCTCCCCCGAAATAGAGCCTGTTGCCATTTTCTCGAATTCCTTCATTCCCTCCGCAAGCGTATGCGCGAATTGTTTCTCTTCGTTCCAGATCGTTTCTTTAATGAGTTGATACGGTCCGTCCCCCTGCAATTCGGGATACGCTTCCTTGTACTTTTCAATGAACATAACGGCACAGCGCACGAGCATGCTGTCCTCCTCATCCTTATCTTGCACTTCGAGCTTCATCGCGTGTTGTGATGCGCGACGGATGAGACGGCGCAACACATAGCCGCGCTCCGTGTTCGAAGGTTTTACGCCGTCGGAGATCATGAACATCGCGGCGCGCACATGATCCACGAGGATACGGAACGAGCGCGTGTAGCGGCTGTCTGAATAAGACTTCCGGGAGAATTTCTCCAAAAGAAGAATGGGCTCTTCGAACACATCCGTCGCGAACACATCCGGATTATCGTGGAGCGCCGCGACGATACGCTCCAGCCCGCCGCCAAAGTCAACGTTCCGCTTCGGTAAGGGCGCGAAGGTACCATCTTCCTTCTTGAGGTATTGCATGAAAACGGAATTCCCGATTTCCAAAAAACGGCCACAGTCACAATTCGGATGACATTCGTCGCCGAATTTCGCATCGTGCATCGTCCCGAAATCATAAAAATATTCCGAATCGGGTCCGCCCGGCTCGCCTACGGGCATGGTGCTCGGTATACCGGCCCTCGACCACCAATTCTTTCTTGCATCGTAGTAGAAAATGCGTCCATCGCGCATGCCGAGCCGCGAGCCGTCAGCCTCTGAACCGATCTCGACGATAACTGCATCAATCCCCTTCTCCACAAACAGCGACTGCCATATTTCTGCCGCTTCAGTGTCACGCGGAATGCCGTTCTTCTCGTCGCCTGCGAATACCGTCACGTAGAGCTTGCGCGGATCGAGCCCTGCCTCGAGGAGAAAATCGAATACGTATTCGAGCTCGTCTTTTTTCCAGTAATCGCCCAAGGACCAATGGCCGAGCATCTCGAAAAATGTCGTATGGCGGTTGTCGCCCACTTCCTCGATATCTTCCGCGCGGAAGGAGCGCTGCGAATTCGCCAAGCGCTTTCCTTCCGGGTGCTCTTTCCCCAAGAGATACGGGACCAGTGGCTGCATGCCGCTTCCCGTGAAAAGCGTCGTCGGATCGTTCTGCGGAATAAGCGAAGCGCTTGGGATGATGGCGTGGCCGCGCGCTTTGAAGAATTCGAGATAGGCGGCACGGATATCGGCAAGCGTCTTCATACTGGCAAAAAATAACATAAAAGAAGAGCCGGGGCTACGAGCCCCGGCCCAATGATGGCGACTTAGCCATTGGGATTTGCGATTACATTCTCTGCGAGTGCGAGGGCTTCACGAAGGAGCGTCTTTGATTCATCTGTCACCGCTACGTCTGTCTCGCTAAGTTCAAGAAATCGCCGTATCGAATCAGCGCATTGCTCAGCGAAGTAGAAACGATCTTCTGGCGGCAGACTGCTCAAGGTTTCTTTAAACTCTTTGAACGTATCGCTATTCGGGTTTTGAATGAACATCTTCTTTCCCTTTCTCCTCACGAACCGTAATTCTAATATACAAAGTGTTTAACTCAAAGTCGTGCAAGTGTTTGTAATAAAAATGCATAATCGAACGCGCGTTGTTTGATCCACTCGTACCGACCGCTTTTGCCGAAATGTCCCCCTTCGAGCTCGATCTTGAAAAGAAGCGAGTTCGTGTCGATCTTTCGTGAGCGAAGGCGGGCGACCCATTTCGCCGCTTCCCAGTACGGCGTGCGAATATCGTGCATCGAAGCACGCACCAAGATCGGCGGATACGCTGCTGCGCGCACGGTCTCATAGGGCGACTGCTTCATAAGGTAGCGGTAGTGTTTCGGATCCTTCGGATTCCCTATTTCATCGAAGTGGAGCCGCGTGCCGCCGAGCTTTTCGTCGAGAAGTGAGGTGATGAGGTCCGCCGCGGGAACGTAGACAACGGCCGCACCGAAAAGAGAGGGCTCGCGATTCAAGACTTGCCCCATGAGCATGCCGCCCGCGGAGCCGCCGGTGATCGCGAGCTTCTCGCGCGTCGTGTAATGCTTGCGCACCAAGAACTTCGCGGCTGCAAGAAAATCATCCGCTGTGCGATGCTTCGTGAGAAGATGCGCCTCTTTGTGCCAATGCCAGCCTAATTCGCCCCCGCCGCGCGGATGCGCGACGGCAATGACCCAGCCGCGCTCGAGAAGGCTAAGCCTCGCGACCGAGAAGTGCGGATCATTCGAGATGCCGTAGGAGCCGTACGCTTCCAGAAGCAAGGGTGCCTTCTTCTTCACGTTCTTCTTGTGCGCGAGGACGACAGGAATTTTGACGCCGTCGCTTTTGACCCATACGCGCTTCGAGGTATAGGAATTCTTATGATAATAAGGCACTTCCTGCCGTTTGCGGATGATGAAGTGCTTCGTATCTACGTCGTAATCGTAGGCGGTTTTCGGCGTGATGAAGGAATCATAGGTGATGCGGATGTAGGGCGATTCGTATTCGAGATTGTCCCAGAGCGAGATGGTGTGCCCCTCTTCGGGGAAGACGACTTTCTCGCGCTTCCCTTCCGGGGTTGAAATGTAGATCTCTTCAGAACCTTCTTCGCGAATAGTAAGTGCTATAAAATTCTTGAATGGCACGAAGCCGGTTATTGCACGCTCTATCTTGTGCGGGAGCCACGGTTTCCAATGGGCGCGCTGCGGCTTCCCGACCAGCGTACGCATAATTTTATAGTTCACTGCTTTCTCGTTCGTGGTGATGTAGAAGAATCCTTCGTGATGCTCGACGTAGTAGCGCACTTTATTTTTGCGCGGCGTGATGAGCCGGGGCTTCGCGAGGGGTTCGCGCGCGGGGAGATACCGCGCTTCCGTCGTCGTATAGTTCGCGGCGTAAATAAAGATGTAGTCGCGGCTGCGGCTCTTCCCCAAGGAGACATACCATTGCGGGTCTTTTTCCTCATAGACCAGTGTGTCACTCGCCGGATTATCCCCAAGCGTGTGACGAAAAACCTTTCGTGGCGGATGCGGGTGTTCTTCCTTCGTATAGAACAGATACAAGCCATCCTCCGACCACTCGACGTCGCCGACCGAGGTAATGATGTCGGCGCGCAATTCGCCAGTTGAGAGATCTTTGATGAAGAGCGTGTGATCCTCATCCCCTTTCGTATCGATCGTGTATGCAAGCAGCGCATGATCAGGCGAAAGAGCGCTCTCGCCGAGCGAGAAGTATTCGAAACCCTCCGCAAGCTTATTTTCGTCAAGGATGACTTCTTCTGTGCCGCGCGCGCCTTTCATGCGGCAATGGATCGCATACTCCTTCCCGCGCTTCATGCGCGTGTAATAGAGGTAGGGACCACGCTTGATCGGCACCGATTTGTCGTCTTCTTTGATGCGCGAACGGATCTCCTTGTACAGCTTCGCCTGCAAGCGAAGCGTGGGGCGCATAACCTTTTCAGCATACGAATTTTCTGTTTTGAGATACTCGCGCGCTTCTGAAGGTTCCTGGAGCCAGGTAAACTCATCTGCCCGTTTGTGGCCGTGCAGCGTAAAAACCTGTGGCTTTCCCACAGGAGTAGGCGGCACTAGAACTGATTTCCCTCGCATCGGCGATACTCTACCACCGACTGCCGATTATTGACAAAAAGCCGATATATTGCACACTATAAAGCGCCTTCGGCGCGAAGCAGCGCCCGCTTCTTCTTCTCGCCACCGCGATTGTAGCTTCCCAATGAACCATCCGAGCGTAAAACGCGATGGCATGGGATCTTTGGATCGAAATTCGTCCGCATAACGGTGCCTACCGCACGCGCCGCTTTTGCCCTCCCGGCTTTCTTCGCGACTTCTGCATACGTCATCGTCGCCCCTTTCGGAATGCGCGCGACGACGGCACGGACTTTGTCAGAAAATGAAGTGCTCATAATCCCAAAGATGCCTGTCCTTTATTCGCCTTCGATGCGAACGCTTGCAGTTTCTTCCCTGCCGCCTCGCGGTAGACGCAGAAATCGCATGCGGCCCCGACTTCCGGCAGTGCGTCCGCATCGAGGCACGCCTTGATGGCATCGAGTGTCGGATCAATCCAGCCGGTCTCCCCATCGCACGGTACGACGGTCACTTCGAATTCGAGATGTCCGTCGAACGCGGCCTTGTCCGCACTCGCGTTCGCATAGACAAAATAGCCGCGCGGCGAGACGTCGAACCCGTTCTTCGCGAGCAGCCACTGGTACACGCCCATCTGCCGACGGTATTGATCCTCCCATGAGGAATCAGCGAGGCTCTCGATAGTCCCATTCTTCGATGTCGCCTTGTAATCAACGACGATGAGCTTGCCGTTCTTATCCTGCCAGACGTCGTCGACCGCGCCGGAGACAACGAGGCCCGTCTTTTCATGACGATGCTCGAGGCCTTTGAAATTCTCCCGCCACGTATCGATGTCGGGATGGTTGAACGGGATCGCGTCTATCCCATACGTCTCCATAAGGGGATGTTTCGAGCCTTCCGTGCGATGAATATCGAATTCCTTTTTGAGGAGTGCGTCCACTGCGACATTGAGCGTGAAGGCGGGACCACGCGGACGGCCTGTCCCGAGCTTGTTATCAAGATAGAAACAGCGCGGACATTCAACGAAGAGATCTATTTTCGACCGGGAAAGGCGCCATTTCGACCCGCCGTAGTTCCAATCCGGAGAACGATCAGGGTTGTACTTCTTCGTGAATTGCGCCATCACGAGAGTATACCATTGTGCGTTTTACTGGCGACGTAGAGCGAGCGAGATGCGAAAGCGCAGCTTTCGCATCTCCGAGCCGAGGAGCCAGAAACCGGCGCAACGCCCTGCGCTATGCGCAGGGTGTCTTTCGAGCCGCAGGGTGAACGCCCTGCGGTCTCGAAAGAGCCGGTTTACTCCTCTTCAACGGAATCGTGATACCACTCTTTGAAACGATGTTCGACGTACCACATGCCGAAAAAGATGACGAGGGTGAGCGCGGTCGCAAAAACAGCGAGCGCATACATCCCGAATCCAACGACGACGCCAATCGATGCTGCGACCCACAGCCCCGCTGCCGTCGTGATGCCATGGACGCCATTCCCTTGGAAGAACATGACGCCACCCCCGATGAAGCCGACACCCATCACGATGCCTGCGGCGATGCGCATCGGGTCGAAATTGACATAGCCGAGGAATTGATTATCGACGTACCACCCGACGAGCGTGAACATGCAGGCGCCGAGGGAGACGAGTGCAAACGTGCGTGTGCCTGCCGATTGCCGCGCAACGACCGCGCGTTCCGTGCCGATAAGCATGCCGAGGACGGCTGCAAGCACGAGCTTGCCGAACATCACGAACGTCGGATCAGGGATGAGCATGATGTTTCAGTATACGCTATCTCCCCACGGGATTCAGGCATGATGCAATAGAGGTGTGAATTGCGCATCGACTTTCGTGAGGGGCCTGCAGAGGTACTGTGCTTCCTCCAAGACCTGCGGGATACGTGCCGGCTTCACGCCATACTCCTGGAGGACATGTGCGGTTTGCACGTCACGGCAGAGCACGATGTGATTGTCCATGAGGCGGCGTTTCTCGCCTTCCGTCAGCATCGTGAGCGCAGTCAAGGGATGTACACGGGCTTCTTCGATCATTGTGAGAAGCCCGCGATTGTGCGGGTAATCCCAGCCAAGGAACGTCAATCCTGAACACTGCGCATAACGGATGGCGTTCCGGGTAAAGCGTGTGTTTGTCACAAGCCAGCCTTCGGAAACGCGTGAGGACTGCTCCGGCGCGCGCGCGAGGTCTTCGAAACGCGCCTTCACGTAGAGCGCATCTTTCACGTCGGTTTTCCCGCCGGCTTCGTTGTGGAATTTCGCTTCGATACCGGCGCGCCGGCCGTTTTTCTCCGCAAGCACGTCAACTTCGTGCGGCGCGCAGCGGCCCGTCATCGCGACTCCCGTGCGCGTTTTCCACCCGTGCGCGCGCAGGATTTCCGCCAGGAATTGCTCAAACGGAAAACCAGAGGGGCCGAGCGCGAAGACCGCGCGTTTTACCGAATAGCGCGCCGCGACCGCGGGGGTCCCCTCTTCGCGCAGAAGCTCGAATGCATGCGCGTAGATGTCTTCCGTGCGCATGCCCTCGCGAAGCTCGCGCTCGATGCGCGCGATGATGTCGGCGCGCGACGCAGGCGCCGCGCCCGCACGCGAGAGTGAAAGGTCGAGTTTATGTGGGTCGAATGGCTCCCTTTCGCCATCGGCTTTTGTTATCAAAACCGGATGCACAATGCTTCAGTATACGTGTTGCTGGTCTCTCCAGCGCACTTTTTCCACAGTGTTTACTGGCGACATAGAGCGAGATGCGAAAGCGCAGCTTTCGCATCTCCGAGCCGAGGAGCCAGAAACAGGCGCCGGTTTACAACGTCTACGGCACAATAACGCCCCCGCCGACGAGCGCATCGCCATCATAGAGAACCAACGACTGCCCCGGCGGAGCGAGATGCGGTTCTCTGAACCGCACCTGATCGCCGGAAACCGTACAGGCGACAGGCGTCTCGCGGTATCGTGCCTGTGCGAGAAGCGGCTCGCCTTCGTACGGCTTCTCGATCCAATTCGTGTCGGTAAGAGTCACCGATGTGCGCAGCGCTCGCGCCCTGTTTTTTGAAACGGTTATCGTGTTGCGCTTTGTGTCGATCCCAATGACATACGATGGCTCTTCGTGCGTGGTCGTCGCGGAAATGCGAAATCCGTGCCGCTCGCCCACGGTATAGAGCGCTGCGCCGTCATGTTCGCCGATAGTCTTCCCCTCTTCATTGAGTACCGCTCCTTTTTCAAGCGGCAGATAGTGCGCTAAAAAGTCGCGCAATGAGACGTCCCCGACGAAACAAAGCCCCTGACTATCGCGCTTTTTTGCGACGGGAAGCCTGAATTGTTCCGCGAGTGCACGCACCTCCGGCTTCGTATAGCCGCCGACCGGAAAGAGTGTTTTGGAGAGGTCGTCTTCGGTGAGCTGCCAGAGGAAATAACTTTGGTCCTTGTTGAGATCCTTACCGCGGAGAAGTCGATGGTGTCCGGGAGATCGTAACTCCCGATATCGGGAGTTACGATCTCCCGATATCGTCATAATTTTAACATAATGACCTGTCGCAATTATATCGGCGCCTTCTGCAAATGCCCACTTCTTGAACGCACCGAACTTAATGTGCCGGTTGCAGAGAACATCCGGATTCGGCGTCACGCCCCGCGCATAGTTCGCGACCATGTCATCAATGACCGACTTTTTATACTCCTCGGAAAGATCGATTTCCTTAAAGGGAATCCAGAGCGCGGCGCACACCCGCATCGCGTCAAGCCTGTCTTTCTGCCACGGACACTCGATGAACTCCGGCCGCCATATCTTAATGAACGCGCCCACAACATCGTAGCCCTGTTCTTTCAAAAGCGCGGCCGAAACAGCGCTATCGACGCCGCCGGAGAGACCGACAAATACTTTGCTCACAAGGTAAAAGGTAAAGGGTAAAGGTTAAAAGTACAAGTTAAAAGTAACAAGTGACTTTTGACCTTTAACCTTAACTTTTACCCTTGAACTTTTGCCTTTTAACTTAGGTTCCTAAATACAACTTCTTCTTCCTCAAATGCTCCTCGTATGTCTTCGAATAGTGGGTCACGTGGTTCTTATCGGCGAGATAGAAAAGATACCCTTCGTCGATGGGCGCCACGGCAGCACGCAGGGATGAAAGCGATGGCGAGCCGATGGGCCCCGGCGGCAGGCCTTTGTTGGCGTAGGTATTATAGGGGTCATCTTCGTTTTTGAGGTCGGCATTCGTAAGGCTGAACGTTGAGCGCCCGATGGAGTAGAGGAATGCCGCATCAACCTGGAGGGCCATACCTATCTTGATGCGCCGCCAGAGGACTCCCGCGATCATGCGCCGATCTTGCGCCGTATGGGCTTCTTTCTCGAGAATGGATGCCATGATGACGACTTCCGAAAGGGGCTTCCCAAAGTCGGCGATCTCTCCCGCAAGGGAGGCGATGTGCGTATCGAAGTTCTGCCGCAGTGCTTTCAGAACGACTTCTTCGGTCGCATTGGGAAGGAAGAAATAGGTATCCGGGAACAGATACCCTTCTTGCGGCTGTGCTTCCGTGAGAAATTTCTCTTCGTCAAAACGCTGGAGCTGTGCGCCGAATAATTTCGCCATCTCTTTCGTCGTCATCCCTTCGGTGACGCGGATGCGGATGGGTTCGAGACCGAACGCACCGGTCGTGATGGCACGCGCAACAGAGAAGAAATCCTTAGGCTCCTTAAAGAGATAATCGCCCGCGCGCACGCCGCGCTCCGCGCCGAGCATCATGACCGCAAGGCGGAGCGCGAAACCGCTTCGAACGACCTTTTGCTCTTCAAGAAGCATGCCCACTTCTTCTGCCGTCGCGCCCTCGGGAACGGTGATCAGCTGCCCCACCGGAAACCCTCGTGGCGGCGCGACAACGGACACATATATGAGAAGTGCGGCTGTACCGATGGCGATGATAAGAAAGAGCGAACGACGATTTGCCCCCTCCTGCCAGCGCACGGTGATCGCCTCTTCCATCCTCCCCGCAAACGACACGAGCGTACGGAGCTGCTGAATGAGCGCGTCAAAGAATTTTTGCATGGAAGGTATTACACCGGGAGATTCGGCGGCGGCGGCGCCTTCGCCGAAGGAATGCGCTGGAGGCCTGGCACTTGGATCGTCCTCGATGGCGGATGCCAGATGGTCGCCAAGGTCTCGACACTCGTGATGTTGTATGGCGTTTTCCAGGGATCATGGAATACTTGGCGTCGGCGATACCGGTCGAAATACCGGCGCATTTCGATTTCCCACCGGATGCCGTTCCAATCTTGCCACTCGTAATCCCACACGTTGTGGCCGCGACGCGGACGAAGCATGACCATGTAGTTCGGGTTCGCAAATGGCCGATAGAGCCAGCGTATCGCCGTATATTCGGAGCTGCGCATCTTCCTGCGCGGCGCGATGTAGATGCCACGGCCGCAGAATTCGAACGGAAGTTTCCCCAAATGCCGCGCCATGGCGGCCATCTGCGCGCGCTGCTGCTCCGTCGGATGGGGGAATCCGTACTTGATCTCCTCCCCACCATTGGGCATTTCAGCCGCTTTTTTACGGATCATCTCGACCTCTTCCTCGACGATTTTCTTCCAGTCACTCACCAAGTGAGAACGAAAGACGATCTGCACCCACGCCTGCTCATCGTGGTTCAAAGCACCTAAAGTCTCCAGAACCTGCGCAAAAGGCTCCACTTTGAATTCTTCCTTCGGGTCTTTATCAAGCTCGAAGTCGATATACGTACGGATGCTATACGCGTTAAGACGGGGGCTGCTTTCATCTTTAATGTGATTAGCTACAAAAATGTAATCGGTACCGAACCCCTCGTATTTCTTCGGGTCATACTGGAAACGCATCGCATAATCCTCAACCTCCACGAGCTCAACCTCCGGATACTGGGCATACATGCTTGCTTCCACCATGTTCTTGAAAGCTTTTCTTGTCCAGATGTAAAAATGGATCTCACCGCCAAAAGACGCTATCTCCAACGAAAAGTAGGGGCGGCAACCACCGTGCCACACGCGATCAATAAAGGTCGTCTCGCTCGCGCGGATCCAAAAACCCGTCAAAACTTGCTCCATGGCTCGAGGGGATTTCGTGACTTCCATGGGCATCTTCACTTCAAGAAGAACGGGGTTTGTCCGGCGGAAAATATAATTTGACCGTACGTACCACATCCACGCTGCCGAAAATCCGAGGATAAACCCGACAACGCCGATAATGGGCGAGAACAACAACAACCACGCCCAAGTTAGCGTGATGAAGGACGGAAAGAGTATATACGCGCCGATAAAGAGTGGGATAAACAAACCAGTAATAAAAAGTGCACGCGAAATACCCCAATCTCCAACGTAATCCACCCATTCCTCGAGATTCATCAACCCTCCGATCTTCCCCAGGAGCGATTTCTCGTACTTCCCGCCGTGGTGGGGTGAGATCAAGGTCTCAATGCCGCCCGCGACCGATTCGAACGCTGCGTCAATAGCGGATTTCCCTTTTGCCTCTTCGGCCATTCCTTAAGTATATCAATTTTTCTCCAGCGATACGAAGGCGATTAACAACAGCGCTCGTGAAGGCGCACCATATGCGGTGCCTAGCGAGCCCGACGGGGCGAGCTCGAGGAATTTTTCAGTAGAAAAATATCCGTGCACCGCATATGGTGCGCCGGAGCGAAACCTGCGCTGTATTACCTCCCAATCGCGTACTTCCCGTCCTCCCGCCGCTTAAATTCAGAGTGCTGGAGATTAACGACGATGGTCGCGTCTTTGACATATCGCTCGCGCTTCACGCGCTCGATGATCTCCTCGCGCGTGAGAGCCCCGTCGCGTTCGATGATGTTGCGGATGACCTCGCGCACGACGCCGGGCGCATAGCCCCATTCCTTCAAGGCGTAGAGGCCGCGGCCGACGAGGACGAAACGGCTGTCCTTGATGAGTTCGTTGTGGGTTGTCGCCGGGTGCGCCTCGCGTTTGAAGAGGTCGTGGATGCCCTTCGCGACTTCGGTGAAGTGCATGGGCGAACCGTGACGCTTCAAGGTAAGATACGCGAAATCGCGGGTGTTCTTGATGCGCACATGGGGCGACTCCATCCGCCCCCACTCGCCCAAAGGGTTCTTGCCGAGGCGCTTCGAGAGCGCGAGCCAACGCAAGAGCACCTCCTCTTCTCGAAGCTTCACACCCGCCACCTTCAAGTAGCGTGCGAACTCTTCGAGGAACTCGTCTTCCGGAAGAAGCGCGGTCGGTTCGATCGATTCATAGAGTTCGGAAAGCGCCTGCTCCACCGCTTCGGCGAGCGTCGCATCCACGTACCACCGACGGTGAAAATCCGGAGTCTCGCGCTTGTCGATAAAATGAGCCCCTACCGTGAGGATGAAGAGCACGTGATTGCGCTCCGCCTCACTCTTCGGGATAAGCGTCAAAATGGTGTGTTCCGCAAGGACGGCGCCCAATTCCGCGATCGCTTTCTTAAGCTCCTCGAGCGTCCGCGCATGCGCGGCGTAGCTCTCCGAATCACGGATGCTCGCAAGGCCGCCGCTCTCTATCTGGCGGATGCGCTCGCGGGTGATGCCATATTCCTTCCCAATAGCCTCGAGCGTGCGCCCCTTCCCCTCGGAGAAGAGACCGAAACGGTCGGAAAGCACTTTGCGAACGCGCTCCGGGAGTCCGACGAGGAGATCTTTGGTGACTGACTTGGCTTGGAATGATTGCATGGTAGTGCAAATAATTGACTCTACTCAATTCGTATGATGTACCTTATATCAATTACCCCCCAGACTGTCAACCCCGTTAGAAGTCCTTGGTGAAAATATTTACCTTTGGAGGTAAATATTTCGTGGTCTTATCAAATACGATACGTAACGTAATACCTTGATTCACAGAACATTAATACCCTGCCACAGACTTCTAACGGGGTCAATACTTTCCCTTATCAACAGTCATATCACAGATAAGTCACAGATGCGAGGGCTCTGCGGCTCGGCCTTCCGAAACGCCTCTGTGATAGAATCGCTTCATGGCCTCCTCCTCCCGCGTGCCCCCGCAAGATATTGACACGGAGCGCGCGCTCCTCGGCGCCCTCATGATAAATCAAAGTGCCATCTACGAAGTTGCCGATGTCGTGCATGTCGATTCGTTCTATGCAGGGAAACACCGCGCTATCTACGACGCTATGCTGAGCCTCTACGGGAAAGGCGAGCCTATCGACATTGTGACGGTCGCAGGGAAACTCACGGAGCGGAAACAGCTTGAAGAGATCGGCGGGCGAAGCTACCTCACGGAATTGGTGGAAGCGGCGGCCTCCCCCGGCTCGGCGCGACACTACGCACAGACGGTGCAAACGAAATACTTGCTGCGCTCCCTGATCGACGCCGCCGCAAAAATCGGCGAACTCGGCTTCCAGGAAGACCGCGAAATAGAACAAATCCTCGACGAGGCGCAGCAGGCCGTTTTCGCGGTCTCGAATGCTCCCATGCTGCGTAACTTCACCGCCATCAAGGAAGAACTCCACGAGGCGTGGGAACGCTTGGAGAACCTCCAAAAACATACTGGTTCCTTGCGCGGCATCCCCACCGGCTTCCCTGCGCTCGACAATATGCTCTCTGGATTACAAGAATCGGACCTCGTCATCCTTGCCGCGCGTCCTTCGATGGGAAAGACAGCACTCGCCCTCGATATCGCGCGGCAAACGGCTACCAAACACCAAACGGCTGTCGGTATCTTCAGCCTCGAAATGAGCTCGCAACAACTTGTGGATCGTATGCTTGCCGCGCAAGCCGGCGTCAATGCGTGGCGACTGCGTACTGGGAAGATATCGAGAGATGATGAATATGAACGCTTGCAAGCTGGTATCGCCGAACTCTCCGAAGCGCCAATTTTCATCGACGACAAAGCAAGTAACACCGTCTTAGGCATGCGCTCCGTCGCCCGCCGACTGAAAATGGAAAAAGGTCTCGGACTCGTCATCGTCGATTACCTCCAGCTCATCGTACCCCCAACTGCTGGCTCGAACGTCTCCGTCGTGCAGCAAGTGACAGAGATCTCGCGTTCCTTGAAAGGCATGGCGCGCGAGCTGCGCGTTCCCGTCCTCGCGCTCTCGCAGCTCTCGCGCGCGATCGAGACCCGCCGCGGCCGTCCGCGCCTCTCCGATCTACGCGATTCGGGCTGTCTTACCGGAGATACTCTGATCCAGAGGGCGGATACCGGCGAACGTATACCAATTAAGGCATTGGTCGGAAAGACGAATGTTCCGCTCGTTTCCATGGATGCGTCGTATCGCCTTCGTCCCATGCTTGCCTCCGCTGTTTTCTCGAGTGGGGAAAAACAGGTCTTTTCACTCACAACCAGAAGCGGCCGCACGATCAAGGCATCCGGGAATCATCAATTCCTTACCTTCGAGGGGTGGCAGCGCCTTGATGCGCTTCAGGAGGGCGATCGGATCGCACTGCCGCGGTTCCTTACGGCGCAGGAAGCGCCGAGCCAGCTTTCCGTCAATGAACTCGTTCTGCTCGCGCATCTTCTCGGTGACGGGTGCGTTCTGCCGCGCCAGCCCATTCATTACACGAGCGCCGATGAAAAGAATATCGAAGCGGTAGAAACGGCGGCGGGCGCGCTCTTCGGTATCGCGCCACGGCGAATCCGGCAAAAGAATTGGTGGCATAGCTATCTTCCGTCCCCGTATCGCCTGACACATGGCAAACATCACCCCATCACAGATTGGTTTTCGCGACTTAACATCGCGCCAGTGCGCTCATATGAAAAACGAGTGCCCCAATCAGTTTTTGCTACTGACTCGAGATCCATTCAACTCTTTCTTCACCACCTGTGGGCGACCGATGGTAACATTTCGTGGAAAAAACTTCCGGGACGAAAACCTGCGGCAGCCATTTACTACGCGACGTCCAGCCGTGGACTCGCCGATGACGTCCAGCATCTTCTCCTACGCCTCGGCATCTGGAGCACCGTGCGCTCTGTCGCACAAGGCGTACATCGCGCGAACTACCATGTGCTCATTCAGAGCGCGCCGGTCCAATTGCGCTTTCTCGAGCTCGTGGGTTCCTACGGCGGACGTGGCGCGATCGTGCCGAAGCTTCAAGAGGCGCTTCGCGCGATAGCGCCGCTCCCGAACACCGACACCATTCCTCAAGAGGTCTGGCAGTTGGTGAGCAGGGAAAAAGAACGTGGTGGTATGAGTTGGCGTGGTGTCGCGAAGTCTCTAGATGTCTCGTACAACGGCAGCGCACTTATGGCAACAGGCGTCTCCCGAACGCGTCTTGCGCAAGTTGCAAAAGCGATCGGCAGCGAGACGTTAGTGCATCTCGCCGAATCGGACATTTACTGGGATGAAGTGGCATCGATCGAACCACTCGCAGTCGAAGAAGTATTTGATATCAGCGTGCCGGGGACTCATAACTTCGTCGCAGGAGACATGCTTGTTCATAACAGCATCGAGCAAGATGCCGACGTCGTCATGTTCATCCATCGCGAGGACAAAATGGACCGTGAAGCGGAGAAGACGAATGTGGCGGAAATCCTCATCGAAAAACACCGCAATGGTCCTATTGGTAAAATTGACCTCCTCTTCGACGAGGAGAAAACGACGTTCCGCTCCATCGAGAAAGCCGATTTCGGCGACTTCACGCCGGAGGCGGCAGTTGCTGGAGAAGAAGGACAGCCGTTCTAGTATGCCGAGAGATCCGATCGAGCGCCTAAGCGCTCTCTTCGAAAAATTCCCCGGCATCGGCCCCAGGCAGGCACAACGCTTCGTGCAGTTCCTTCTACGCTCGTCATCTACTACTCGACGGGAGCTCACGGAATCCATACGCGAGCTCGGAAGTTCGGTGCACCAGTGCCCCGAATGCATGCGTTTCTCTTCAGGTGAGAAAGGACTCTGCAATATCTGCGCAAACAAAGAACGCGACATTTCGCTTCTTGCAATCGTCGCATCCGACGCCGATCTCTCTGCCTTGGAGCGCTCCCACACCTACCGCGGCCGCTACTTCGTCCTCGGCGGCCTGTTGCTCCTTTCTTCGGAGCGAACCAACGGCCTGCGCATCAAGGAACTTCTCACTTCTATTCCGAAACGTGCGAAAGCCGGGCTTAAGGAAATCATTCTCGCCTTCCCGGCAAACCCCGAAGGCGACTCGACCGCTATCCGCATATCTCACGAATGTCGGGAGATCGTAACTCCCGATATCAAAATCTCTACCCTCGGCCGCGGTCTCTCGACTGGGAGCGAACTTGAATACGCGGACCCGGACACTCTAAAGAGCGCGCTTGATAATCGAAAATAACGGGATAGAGTTTAGGTGCGTCCGGCTACAAACCGGTATTGCCCGCTAGATTTGAATAGGCTAAGGCCATGGGTTCCACGTTCAGGTCTAGCCGGGGTTCCGAGGCGGTTTGCGTGCACTCTGTGCCGCCGCCTCGGACCAAATCTAAAACCGCCCTAGATGGCGGTGATTCTCACTTTCGTATACGGCTGGCGATGGCCTTTCTTCTTGAAATAGCGGCTCTTTTGGCGGTAGCGGATGACGGTCACTTTCGCTTCGCGGCCTTCTTCGAGGATTTCCCCTGACACTTTGGCGCCGGCAACATGTGGAGTACCGACTTTCGTCTCCTTACCGTCGTCGGTCAAAAGCACTTTATCAAAGTTGACCTTGTCGCCTTTTCCCTTTGTCCCCTTCAAAGTTTCAACATAAATAACGTCCCCGTCCTTGACGAGGTACTGCTTCGAGCCGGTCTCGATGATCGCGATCTTTGCCATAAGTTGGAAGAGTATATGACATCCGCAGCCTTTACGCAAATGAATATTTGCATATATATGCTAATCATTGCATAATTCATGTCAGTCCCGCAATTCTCCTTTGACTGCCGCGCCCCGCTTCGAGGCCCGGCTACAGTGGAGGATTTACCATGAAGTTGCTTGTCACTCTTGTGCTCCTTCTTGCCCCAACGTACGCATGTGCGCTGACGAACGAGGAGCTCACAGTTCGTTGCCAGCACGAAGGCTCTGCCAAGATCGCCGCGCAGGCCAAAGCATGGAACTGCGAACCACCCGAACAAATCAGAGTGAGCCACATTGACAATCGTTGGTGGAACCCGTCGAAATATGTTTGGTTCACCGCGCAAATTAACTGCGCGAACGATCAAACCACTGTAAGCAAGTTGGTGCAGTACTATCGTGGCAAATGCTACTGAGATGGCGATCTGATGTTACAGCCATTCGGATTATCTTCAACCGGCTCTCTCACAGGGCCGGTTTTCTTTTTCCATACCCTCGGCGAGGAGAGTTTACTCTTCGCTCGAAGGCTTATCGATGAGCGCGACATCCAGCCCCGCTGAATCTCCTGTTATCCGCAACACATCCTTGTCGATCTTCCCTAATTCTTTCGAGCCAGCATTGTAGTGGTTTACCGTCGTTGAGAGCGCGGTGCCGACTTTGCGATAGTAGTCCTCATACGCCTTCAGGTGGCGTGAGAGATTCTCAACGTTCTTCGCGATGTCCTTAGCCGTTTCTTCGATCTTGAATGCCTTGAAGCCGTACAAAACCGATTGAAGGTAGGCGGCGAAGGTCGTCGGCGAGACGATGATGACTTTCTTTTCGTTGTAGGCGTAATCAATCAGATTGCGCGTATTTACTTTCACCGAGCCGACTTCATTGATGAGAAGATCGTAGTAGATAGCCTCGGCTGGGATATACATAAAGGCGAACGGCAACGTGCCGTCCTTGGGACGCACATACTTCGCGCACTCGTCGATGCGCATCTTGAGATCGTTCTTGAACTGCTTCTCCAATTCCTCGCGCTGGCGGTCGTTTATCGCGTTCACGAGCCGCTGGTAATTGTCGAGTGAGAATTTAGCGTCGATCGGGATGATTCCCTCCTTTGTCGTGATGATGGCATCAACGGTCTCCCCGCCGGGGAATTCGTACTGCATCGTGTATGAACCGGGCGGGAGAATATTCGAGAGAATGAGCTCGAGCGACGCCTCGCCGAGATTCCCTCGTTGCTTCTGGTGCTTCAGGACCTTCTCGAGGTTCTGCAGTTGCTCTGCGATCGTGAAGACCTGCTTCGTTGACTCTTTCGTCTCCGAGACGCCTTTCACGACCTCCATCAACTGGTCCGACATCTGTTTGCTGATTGTCGTCATCAATTTGTGCGCCTGATCGGATTGCGTGCGCATGCCTTCGAACATCTGTCTCGTGCCTTCGCCGAGCTTGTGCTCCATGGCGCGGGAGAGGTCCTGTAACTGATTCTGCAACAAGACAAGGCTTTGAGAATCCTGCGCCGGCCTCTGGCTGCGCCAGAAAAGGAACGCGAGAAGCGCGAGATTGGCGATAAGCAGTATGACGATGAGCCATTCCATCCCGTTAGAAGTAGGACGCGGACAACAAAGTGCTGCCCCCTACCTTGTTAGTATTGATAAGCCCGATTTGCATAACCTAAACCTGCCCCCGTGCGTCCGCGACTTCTAACGGGACCATTGTGCACATTGTAACTTGCAAACCGCTTGACAGGAAATCAGGATTTTGTAAAGTGTTGCGGAATTGTTCTTCGCCGAGGTTGGTCTGGGAACTACCCATCCCCCATGCCAAGCCGGCAAGCACGGGACCCCCTCCCGTGTCCTGGAGCTCAGATCCTTCCCCCGGGATCTGAGCTCTCTTCTTTATACAACTCTTAATCTCTGTGTGTTAGACTGAAACGATGCTCACCCTAAAGGTCAAAGATGACATGAAGGAGGCGATGAAGGCGAAAGACGACCTGCGCGTACAGACCCTGCGCGGCGCGATGGCGGCATTCACGAACGAACTCGTCGCCAAAGGTAAGAAACCGACAGATGAAGTTGATAATGAGATGGCGCAGACTGTCTTGAAGAGATTGGCGAAGCAGCGCAAGGATTCAATCGAACAATTCACCAAAGGAAACCGCCCGGAACTTGCCGAAAAAGAAGCAAAAGAACTCGCCATCATCGAATCCTATCTCCCGCAGATGGCTTCTGAAGCAGAAGTTGAGAAGATCGCGAAAGAGAAAATCGCCGAGATGGGTGCAGATAAAACCAAAATGGGCCAGATTATGGGCGCAACAATGAAAGCTCTCGACGGCAATGCAGACGGAGCAGTCGTTAAGAAGGTTGTGGAAAAACTGCTCTCATAAAGTTGCATTCTCGAAATATTTGCATACACTACAGTCACCTGCTCAGCAGGTTAACCAAAACCAAAAGGAGAGCAGAATGCTGAAAGTTGTTTCGGTTACTCCAACCCAAGCAACGGTTCACTTCAACGCTGGCATCCAATGCACGTATGGGTGCCCAATAGAGGAAAAGAACGTCCGTGGCAAGAGACTGAAGGTCATCGCGAAAGACCCGCTGGCCGATCGTATCTTGCCACGAGGTTGGGGCCGCGATTCCCGACGCAAGGCCGCTGAAGCCATTCAAAAGGCTCGCGATAACAAGTAGATTACGATTGCGCTCAGGCGCAATCACAGGAGACGTCTGTGGCGTCTCCTTCCTTTTTAGTATTTCAACACAAACCGCCAGGGCTTTTTAGCCCATTCCTCTGCATAGGCAACGCCGATGCGCGGCGTGCGCTCGATCCCCTTCTCCACAACTGGTTTTGCATCTTCGATCCATACACCATTCTCAGGCACGGCCTTTTTCGCATTCAAGGCACGCGTGATGCGAAGCTCTTTCGTCAGCTTTCCCGGCCCGTCAACGAGCGTGTGATCAATTTTCACCGCACGGATGAGAACCGCACCTGGGTGGTCCTTGGGCCCCGTCACGATATTGAGCATCTCGTACATGCCATAGATGAAATAGACATACCACCTGCCCGGCGGTCCAAACATGACCTCGGTACGGGCGGTGCGGCCGCGCGAGGCGTGGCTCGCTTTATCCAAAGGGCCCTCATAGGCTTCCGTCTCGATTATTCGGTAGCGCTTCGTTTCCCCACCGCGCTGCCGCACGAGGATCTTCCCCAGAAGGTCAGGTGCGACCCGATCCGCCGAGCGCATGAAGAATTTCTCTCCCAAAACACGCGCCATTCACGTCAGTATACGGATTTCGCCATTCTGTGCGAAATAAGAACTGATGCTGCGGCGGCAATACCCGCCGCGAGAATACAGACTCCGAACGCGACCGGCGCGCTCCCGAAAAGAAGCAGCACGGCAAAGAGAGCGCATGCGGTAATCCTTCCGAGCGCCATGCCCATTTCCTTAAGCGCTGTATACTCATCGACGAAATGCCCCGCGTCTGCCGTCTGTTCGAAAGCCCGCGCGTCAATGCCGAAGCGACGCGCAGGAATGCCGCCATGATAATACACGTCCGCAATAAAGACCTGCAGCGGCGTCCCCGCGACGAGTCGCAGAACCCAGCTTGAGAATACGACAATCGCGAGCGTGAGAACGGAGCGTTCAAGACCGAGTGCGGTGAGCACACGCCGTATCACGCGCCGCGCAAGGAAGGTGATGAGCAAGGTCGCCGAAAGGATGGTTCCAAGAAGCACATATGATTGTCCCACGATAAAAAAGACGGCAAGCGGCCAGAAAAGGAGCAAGGTGACCCCTTGCACGCCATCGAGGAAGGATGTGAAGAGAAGCCCGCGGTTGGCACGAGCGAAGAGCGCCGCGAACGTTTCCCCAAAACTCCACACGAACCGTTCATACCCTTCCCGCACGAACGTAAGCGGGAAAAGAGAGAGGAGGATTGTGATGACAACAATGACGAACAACGCCGCTGCCCCGCCAGGTACAACAAGTGCAAGTCCGCCACAGAGCGGCATGAGCGCGATCGCCGCCTCACGCACGAACGAAGCGCGAGAAGTCCCTTCGCGCTCGAGGACAGTGGCATACGGTACCCAGTAGAGCGCGCGGTGTATCCCGCCCAAAACGACGAATCCCGCGACCATCGAAAAGACGAACTCGCGGGTGAGCGTCGCCTGTGGCGCAAAGAGGACCGCAATCGAGAGAAATGCGAATACGGACGCAAGCGTGCCGTAGACAAGCGCGCGACGGAGCCCCTGGCGCAGCACGGCCCCTGCAAGAGGTGTAAGTACGAACATGACCCCTTGCGAAAGCGCATACAAAGCACCAACACCGAACAACGCAAGCTCGAGGTTACCGCTCCCGACGTGCAACACGCGAAACACGACAAGCCACGCGAAAATGTTTCCCGCAGAAAGGGCGAGGCGGAGCAAAAAGCGATGGGACTGTAGCGCCCGCGCGCCTTCGCCCATACCCTTACACAAGACGCGGATTCATCGCGGCTGCTTTTCGACGCAACGAGGTAAAGAGCGGCACGATAACGACAAGCGCATACCCGACCCACACGCTCCACGAAGCGTAGAGGCCCCAACCGGAGAATGGCACGAGAAAGAACGCGTCAGAAAGCGCGGCGACAACAGCCCACGCGAAGGTATACGGAAGTAGGTCTTTCCACGTGTCCATCCGGAGCGAGCGCGCTGCGATCGTCGTGATAAGGACGAGAACGCCAAGGCGGATTACAAGCGAGAGAATGCCGAGCGAGAGCCCATAGATGACCAAGCCCGACCAGACGAGATACATGACCGCGTAGATAATGACCCCCCAGCCGATTGCATTCTTAAGCAACATCATTACTGCGCATTATATCCCCTCACGTGCGTGTACGCGCCCGATCGCGTGAACATATGTGGATAAAGGAGTGTGCGCCCCATACGCAAAAATCCCGCTTTCGCGGGATTTTTGCAGCATACAATCAGGGTTACCAATTGTTGCGTCGTCCGCCTCCTCCCCAGTCGCCACCTCCGCCGCGATTATCGCGGCGAGGGCGCTCTTCCATAGGGCGCGCTTCGTTGACGGTAAGCGTGCGGCCGCCGAAGTCCTTGCCATTCCACAGGTCAATGGCCTTCTGGGCGTCATCATCACTTCCGAATTCAACGAAACCGAAGCCCTTCGAACGACCGCTCATCTTGTCCATGATGACAACGGCCGACGTGACTGCTCCGGCTTGCGCAAAGGCTTCCTTCAGCTCGTCGTCCGTCGTTGAGTACGGAAGACCGCCGACATAGAGTTTCTTCGCCATGTATTCGTCTGTTTCTTCTAGTATTAAATGTAAACCAACCTTTCCTATCTTTGCCGGTTTACCTTGCGGCTACCTCCCTCAAAGCATGGAAAACTTACATTCGCCGCCAGTATAGCCTGCTCTTCATAAAACGCAAGGGATAAGCTAGAATAGGATGTTTCAAAGGGGCCAGTAGTTCAGTGGTAGAATGCCTCATTTGCAATGAGGAGGTCCGGGGTTCGATCCCCCGCTGGTCCACAAAAATAACGAAGCCAAAGACATGCTTTGGCTTCGTTATTTTTGTGGTG
>ERZ1292623.283-Hain-H51-01um-R1-283-length-56979-cov-8_pt1 | contig 56979 bp, 60 predicted proteins | sample MGYA00564398_ERZ1292623 | MGnify/ENA primary metagenome ERZ1292623 (study PRJEB36523, sample SAMEA6512633) | groundwater metagenome | collected 2019-01-07 | study: AquaDiva: Metagenomics assemblies of 32 groundwater samples
ACTGTGCCTCTTCTGAAAGCGGCACGTGGATTGCCATCTGGTCACCGTCGAAGTCTGCGTTGAAGGCAGGACACACGAGCGGATGGAGCTGGACCGCGTCACCTTCGATAAGGCGAGGGCGGAAGGCCTGGATACCCTGACGGTGAAGTGTAGGAGCACGGTTCAAGAGAACGTACTTACCCGCAATCGCCTCTTCAAGAATCTCCCATACCTCAGGTACTCCGTCTTCGATCAAACGGCCTGCACCACGGATGTTGAAGGCGAGCTCACGATCAAGAAGTCCTGCGATCACGAATGGGCGGAAGAGTTCCAGCGCCATGTGCTTAGGAAGACCACACTCATCGAGCTCAAGGTCAGGACCCACCACAATCACGGAGCGACCGGAGTAGTCCACGCGCTTTCCAAGAAGGTTCTGGCGGAAGTATCCCTGCTTACCCTTCAGGTAGTCAGCGAGTGACTTAAGCGGACGGCGCTGTGCGGGAGTAAGTGCGCCTGCGTTCGCTCCCGACTTGCGGATGCTGTTATCAAGGAGTGCATCAACTGCCTCCTGAAGAATACGCTTCTCGTTGCGCAAGATAACCTCAGGCGCATGAATGTCGAGGAGCTTTTTGAGACGGTTGTTGCGGTTGATGACACGACGATAGAGGTCGTTCACATCTGAGGTAGCGTGGCGTCCTCCCTCAAGAGCAACCATCGGACGAAGTGCTGGTGGGATCACCGGGATCTTCGTCATGAACATCCACTCAGGGCGCGTCTTTGCTGCAATCATGTTGGTCACGAGTGCAATGCGCTTTGCGAGCTTTTCGCGCTCAGCAGCAGCTGCGGTTGGGTACCTCTCCTCAAGCTTTGCCTTGAGAGCTGGCATGTCGAGCGAGCGGAAGATGTCATAGATCGCTTCTGCACCGATCTTCGCCTCGAACAACGTTCCGTAACGAACGGAGTAGCGGTGGTACGCCATCTCATCGAAGACCCGTCCGACGACTACTGAGTCGATCTCAGTCTTCGCCTGCGTCATCTTCTCCTTGAGTGCATCTTTCCCGGCTTCAGTCTCAGTTGCCTTGTGCTTGGTCTTGTACTCGTTCTCGAGTTCAGCAAGCATGCGCTTTTTAACATCCTCGTTCACCTTCGTGACGATGTATCCCGCGAAGTAGATGACCTTCTCAAGGTCAGCTGACGGAATACCAAGAAGGAGTGCCATACGGCTAGGCATGGAGCGGAGGAACCAGATGTGTGCGACTGGTGAGACGAGCTCGATGTGTCCCATGCGCTCACGACGAACGATGGAGCGAGTGATCTCGACGCCACACTTGTCACAGGTAATGCCCTTGTAACGAATACCCTTGTACTTGCCGCAGTAACACTCGTAATCGCGCTCAGGGCCGAAGATCTTCTCGTCGAAGAGTCCGTGCTTCTCAGAGCGCTGGGTGCGGTAGTTGATCGTCTCAGGCTTGGTGATCTCGCCACGAGACCATTCCATGATCTTCTCAGGAGACGCAAGCGAAAGGCGCAGCGCGTTCCAGTCCTGCCCGCGGGAGATCTGTGGGCGCTTGCCGAAGTTGTTTGGTGCCATAGGTGACATATAGGTTTATGCGTCTAGGTCTGCATCCATCAAGGGCTCAACGTCGAGCGCAAGACCACGGATCTGGTTAGTAAGGACCGAGAAGGACGCTGGGGTTCCCGCGTGGGACACCGGTTCGCCCTTCACGATTGCATCGAAGGTCGCGGAGCGGCCCTGGATGTCGTCTGACTTGATGGTGAGCATCTCGCGGAGGGTATACGCACTACCGTATCCAAGGAGCGCCCACACTTCCATTTCTCCAAAGCGCTGACCGCCGTTCTGTGCCTTACCTCCAAGCGGCTGCTGGGTGATAAGAGAGTACGGACCGATGGAGCGCATGTGGATCTTGTCTTCCACCATGTGATGGAGTTTTAGGATGTACATGTACCCGACCGATACTGGCTGCGCGAGGCTTTCACCCGAGCGACCGTCAAACAGCTGCATCTTTCCGGAACGAGAGAAGCCTGCCTTCTCAAGCTCGTCGCGGATCTCCTCAGCCGTTGCTCCTGCAAACGGAGGAACGATTGCCTGGTAGTTAAGCGTGTGTGCCGCAAGTCCCAGGTGAAGCTCGAGAATCTGTCCGAGGTTCATACGGGACGGAACGCCAAGTGGGGTGAGGATAACGTCGACAGGATTTCCATCCTTGTCGTACGGCATGTCCTCAACCGGAAGCACGCGGGAGATAACACCCTTGTTACCGTGGCGGCCGGCGAGCTTGTCACCGACGCTCACGTTACGAACCTGAGCGACCGTCACCACAATCTTCTTGATGATCCCGGACTCGAGCTGGTCACCCTGCTCGCGGGAGAAGACACGTACACCGATAACACGGCCGCGCTTTCCTCCCTCCATACGAAGTGAAGTGTCCTTCACGTCCTTGGCCTTGTCGCCGAAGATCGAACGGAGAAGACGCTCTTCTGGAGTGAGCTGGGTCTCGCCCTTAGGCGTTACCTTACCGACGAGAATGTCGCCAGGGCGCACTTCAGCACCGATACGGACCACACCCTCTTCATCGAGATTCTTGAGGCGAAGCTCACCGACGTTTGGAATATCGTGGGTGGTAACTTCCGGACCAAGCTTGGTGTCGCGGACGGCACACTCGAAGTCTTCGATGTGCACAGTAGTAAATTTGCTCTGCTCGACGAGGCGCTCAGAAACGATGATGGCGTCCTCGTAGTTAGCACCACTCCATGACATGAAGGCTACGCGGACGTTCTGTCCAAGTGCCATCTGTCCCTGATCTGATGACGAAGCGTCAGCAAGCACATCACCCTTCTTCACCTTGTCGCCGGTCGCTACGATTGGGCGCTGACTAAAGGCAGAGTTCTGGTTGGTCTGAGTAAGACCCTGGAGCTTGTACTCATGCGGCTTGCCTCCTGCAGGAGTCACGATGATCTTGCGAGCATCAGCGTAGGTGACGTCACCTGACTCAAGAGCAACGACGAGACGACCCGTGTTGCGTGCTGCATGTTCCTCGATACCGGTCGCAACCAAAGGAGCCTCAGGGATGAGGACTGGGGTTGCCTGCTTCTGCATGTTTGAACCCATGAGTGCGCGGTTCGCGTCGTCATGGTCCACGAACGGAATCATCGCGGTAGCTGCTGAGAACATCTGGTAGGTAGAAGCATCGATGTAATCGATCTCCTCACGCTGCACGACTGCTGGCTCACCTCCCTTACGAGCTTCGATCGAGTCAGGAACAATGCGTCCCTTTGGATCTACCGGGGTAGCGCCGTGTGCGATTACTACCTCCTCCTCATCAAGCGCGTTTAGGTATTCCACCTTGTCGGTGACCACACCCTTCTCCACCTTTGCGTACGGAGTCTCAAGCACACCGAATTCGTTCGTGCGTGCGTGAAGTGCCATGCGAAGGATAAGACCGATGTTCTGACCTTCTGGCGTGTGGATAGGACAGAGGCGTCCGTAGTGCGATGGATGCACGTCACGAACCTCAAAGCCTGCACGCTCACGCGTGAGACCGCCCGGACCAAGTGCCGAGAGCGTACGCATGTTCTCAAGCTCAGCAAGAATGTTCTGCTGGTCCATGAACTGCGAGAGCTGGTTGGCGGTGAAGAATTCACGAATAGAAGCCTGAAGCGGACGTGGGTTCACGAACGCCATAGGAAGGCTGGTCTCGGACTCAATCGTCGACATGCGGTCCTGGATGTTGCGCTTCATGCGCGACATACCGACACGCATACGTGCCTGGAGAAGCTCGCCTACGAAACGAACACGACGGAAACCGAGGTGATCGATGTCGTCAGGACGAGCATCAGGAGCAGTGTTCAAGCGAGCGATCTCCGCGACGATGCGCGTAAGGTCATCAAGACCGAGATTGCGCTTCTCAAGTGACTTCTTGTCAGTTGGAAGAGAGAAACGGGCGTTCAGGCGATGACGACCAACCTTTGAAAGGTCGTAGCGTTCAGGCGCAAAGAGTGCGTTGACGTACTGCTTCGCGTTGTCTGGGGTCGCAAGGTCTCCGTCGCGCATGCGGCGGTGGATCTCAACATACGCGTCATCAAGCGTGTTAACGGTGTCGTGTGCGAGAGTCGCCTTAAGTGCGGCGATCGCAGTCTCGTCACCCTTGAAGTGCTTAAGCACGTCATCACGAAGACCCCCACCGAATACGGAGAGGAGGTTGGTGACCGGGAACTTACGCTTTCGGTCGATCTTTACGAAGATCGCACCATCAGAATCAGACTCGATCTCGATCCACACACCACGTGCAGGAATGAGCTTGGCACCGAACCACTGCTTGCCCTTGATGTCTTCGGACACAAAGAACGCACCGAAGGATCGTGCGAGCTGCGGAACGATTGCACGCTCAACACCGGAGACGATGAATGAGCCGTGCGGCGTCATCATCGGAATGTCCGCGAGGAAGATCTCCTGCGTCTTCTCGGTGCCCATGGTCTTGTTGAGAAGCGTGACCGAGAGCTTTACGGGAGCTTCGTAGGTGCGCATGTTCTCACGCGCCTCCTCCTCGGTGCCCTTGGGGTCACCGATCTCAAAGCCATCGAACCGTAGTTCGAACTTCTTACCTGAATAATCGGGAATAGGAGAGAACTCCTTGAAGAGTTCCCCAAGCCCATCCTTGAGGAGCCAATCGAACGATGAACGCTGGTGTCCCACCAGGTCCGGGAATTCCACACGCGGTGCCTTGTAGGCACTGAACGTCTTTGCCGTGAGCTTCTTTTGCATGGTGCTTCGCGGTTGCTATGTCGCCCTGGAAACGGGAAATGGGCTCGTATACGCGTACGAGCCGCGTCCCTCGTTATCCGAGACGCTGTTTATAAAATCGCCCTCTTTCGTTATCTACCCCTTACACACCCCAGCCATTACTCATTCGTAAAGAGATCATACGCCCAGGGAGTCGGGGGCGCAAGCTCAAATGGGGAAAAGAAATGATGAAGGGCGGCCCAAAAGGACCGCCCCACCCGAACTATTAGCGCTCAAAGTCTCGGGAATTACTGTTGCGCAGGCTCCCACCACCCAAATAGTGCGTCGGACCTGTCCATTCCGATGCTTTTGTTGATCGACCCGATCGCCAGTAGCGCATGACCAGGAAGAAGAGGCAGCCGCCAATTGCAGCAGCTGCAAATATCTCCCCATCCCATGGCCCTGCAGATCTCCTGAAGATCACGTCCATCAAGAACATGAGGACAAGGAGGGGGATGAGGCTCATTACCTTCCACCAACTCTTGAGTTGGCCGAGCCCTGCCGTTAGCATGCCGAGCAGTGCTGCGACTATCGCCCACAGAAAAAACATGAGTTCCCCTTTCGTTTATACTCCCACCCTGGAGAGACTGAGAAGCATTATTGCCACAACTATACAAAGCGTCAATTGACCTATACAAAAATGGAAACGGGCGGCCCTTCTTTTGAAGAGTCCGCCCGCTTTTCTCATGTTCCCCACCACCACGCTAGACGCGACGGTCGAATCGCTGTTCGCACCAGAGTACGGTCTGCTCTTCAGTGCGATCGAAGGCGTTTGAAGGTGGGACCGGAAGCTCCTCACCACTCTCCCGCTTCTCATCTTCTTCCTCTTGCCGTAGTGCACGGAACTCGATGACGAGCTCGTACACGAGATGCACGAGGCTAACCGCGAGGTATCCGACGACGAGACCGAGAATTGGCATGGCTGCCGCAACGTCGAAACCGCGTTCGTTCGCGATGTAGTCGTAGAACCGCGCCCGGTAGAGGACGAGGTATCCAGTGATGACCACCGGTACGAAGAAACAGGGATTCACGATGCTGCGATAGCCTCCCGTGAAATAGGCCAGCGTTGCGCTCGTAGCGAAGAGCGTCCAGAACGTAATGTCACTCATCTCAATTCCCCCAACGGAAATGTCGACGAAACATGGGCGGGATGCCCGTACTAAGCTGTGATTACAGTATCACAACATTATATATTCGTCAAGTCAATCTGAGCTTATTTCCTTGCCTTCTTGCTACGCAACTCCTCTATCTTCGCGTGGTTACCGGTCAAAAGCACCTTAGGGACTCTATAGTTCTTCCCTTCCCACTCAATGATCTCCGGACGGGTGTAGGTGTCAGGTGACGCAATGCGGCGCTCTTCAACTGATTCGTCTTTGCCGAGCACTCCTGGGAGCCTTCTCGTAATCGCATCCACCATCGCCATGGCAGGCACTTCCCCTCCGGTGTATACCGCTTCACCAAGTGCGTATTCTTTAACTGGACCAAGGGTCTTCAGCATTGCCTTAGCTCTTGCATCAATGCCCTCATAGCGGCCGCAGACAAAAACGATCTTATCGAACTTAGCGAGTGCGTCTGCGTCTTTGTTTGTAAATTGTTTTGCGCTTGGCGAGAACCAAATGATCACGGATTTCCCGGCACTTCGTCCGAGTGATTTCTTGACTGCCTTCACCACCGGAAGTGCGGTCATGACCATACCAGGACCTCCCCCATACGGACGTTCGTCCACTTTCCCCCACTTATTCTTTACGAATGGTCGTGGAGACTGATACGCGACACTGATCTTCTTCTCTTTACGGGCGCGTCCCAAAATAGATGCGGAGAGATACGCATCGCAGGCCTCAGGAAAGAGAGTGATGAGATGGAACTTGAGCAAGGCAATTAGAGCTCACCCACTACCTCATCCATTGAGCGCATCTCACCCTCGCGCTTGCCACCCACTGGCTCGTTGATCTTCAGGTTCACACGCGCGTTGTGCTTCATGCCGACGACACGAAGAAGCGTGCGGAGTGCCTTAGCGATGTTGCCATCGCGACCGATGATCTTACCCATGTCGTCTGGGTGCACGGTAAGGGTGAGAAGGACGCCCATCTCATCAACAGTACGAGTGATTACCACTGCGTCTGGGTTATCGACGAGTGCTTTGATGACGGTATCGAGGAATGCGTGGTCTTGTTCCATAGCGTACGGAATAGTTACAGAATAGCAGAGAAGAGAACGTGCAGAGTCCCAGGAGGACTCGGAAGGCACTAAGCGGCTGGAGCTTCCTCCTTTACCTCCTCGGCAGCTGCGTCTTCTGCAGCTACCTGGGCAACTTCTTCAGAAGCGTCAACAACTTCAGCGACCGGAACTTCCTCACCAGTCTCTTCGACAACAGCTACTGCTTCTGCAGCAGGTGCTGCTGCCTCTGCAGGCTGCTCAGAAACGATGCGAGTCTTCTTTGGAAGAACGTTCTGCTTCTTCCCTTCGAGAATACCCTTGGTGATAAGGAGGTTCTTGAGTGATGGGGAGACCTGGGCGCCCTTGGCAATCCAGCTCTTGATCGCCTCACCGTTCACGGTCATGGCCTTCGTGCGGGGGTTGTAGCTCCCGACGAGATCGACATACTTGCCGGCCTTAGGGCCTGCGGACTTGGGTAGCACCACCATACGAAAAGCCGGGTCGTTCTTACGGCCAATGCGCTGGAATCGGATCATCAACATAATGGCAGGAACTGTAACAGAAAGGGGTAAGCGGGTCAACGAGCATGCGGATTCCTAGGCCTGGTGCTAAAGTTGTCACAGATTCGATTCAGAAGGAGCTGAACATGAATGCGCAGACTCCACGCGCCTATACGGCAGGAAACCATTGGAAAGATCAGGAGGAAGCTATCACTGCCGACCTCACTGACGGACTGGAGCTCGAGCTCAATGGGCTTCCTGTATATGGGAAGCAGGTGGCGCTAGCGCTTCAAAATTCTGGCGAGGCACAGATCAAGGAATGCAATGGACGATACATAGTAGCTAGAGCTACTCGGGCCTCCCGTCGGAGATTCAATCGAAGGCAGACTATTCGCACCAGCGGGTGGTGAGACACACATGAGGGCCATCAGACTCACTTGAGCTGATGGCCCTTCGTCATAGAAAAAGCGGCGAGCATATGAAATGCCCGCCGCCCCTTTCCTGGCTCTCGGAACCACCGGATGCCGAGGAAGTACTTAGTCGCAAGACCAAGTCCACAGCGGTGGCAATGGACGGGCATACTATAGCAAATAAAAAAGCAGCGTCCCTTGCCATAACGGGACGCCGCAGTTGGGCAATGCGCACGCAGGCTAGGCACGCGCTACCACGCGAGGGAGTGGCTGGTTATTCATAGCATATACAGCGTTATCTGCTACAGTCTGTAGGAAATGGCTGACTCAAAAGAAACGTACGAGGGACCGATTACTATCATCCGCACCGGCAAAGGATTCTTCACCTACGATCCTGAAAAGCCTGATATTTATATTCCGCCCGAGAATCTCGCGGGAGCATTCCCCAATGACACCGTAAAGATCGAGACGGCAGGGTTTGAGTTTGACCCCAAGTCCCGCGAAAAGCGCGCGATCGGTAAGGTCGTGGATATCATCGAGCGCTCGCGTGAGACATTCGTCGGTACCCTCTACGAGAACACGGAGGAGAACCTCACCATGCTCCGTCCTGACTGGAAGAAGATGTACGTGCCGTTTGTGGTTAAGGGTGAGTCCCTCCCGATCGGACACAAGGTGATGATCCGCTTCAAGGGATGGGCCGCCACGCAGCCTTATCCGTGGGGTGAGCTTGAAGAGATCATCGGCCCTGCCGGAGAACATGAGACCGAGATGCGTGCACTCGCGCTTTCAAGTGGGTTCCGTTCTGACTTCCCTCCTGGCGTACAGGAAGACGCAAAGAAGCTTGAAGTTGAGGGTAAGGCATATATTGAAGCGGAGGCAGCGAAAGCAATTCAGAACGACCGAACGCAAAAGGGTCGCCATGACTTCCGTGGTGTCACTACCTTCACCATCGATCCGTTTGACGCCAAGGACTTCGACGATGCCCTTTCAGTAAAGAAGCTCGAGAACGGAAATATTGAAGTTGGTGTACACATCGCTGACGTTTCGTACTTTGTGCGTCCGGGCACCAACATCGATAACGAAGCGAGGAAGCGCGCGACGTCCGTGTACCTCGTCGATCGCACCATCCCCATGCTCCCGCATGTGCTCTCGAATAACTTCTGTTCGCTTAACCCAAACGAAGATCGTCTTGCGGTATCTGCGGTCTTTGAGCTCGATAGCCAGGCGGGAATCGTGAACCGATGGTTCGGTGAGACGGTCATACACTCTGACAAGCGCTTTACATACGAAGAGGCACAGGAGGTGCTCGACAAGCAGGACGGTATCTTCCTTGCGGAACTCAACATCCTCAAAGAGCTTGCCGACCAGATTCGTGACCGTAGGACGAAGAAGGGCGCAATTGCCTTTGATACTCCTGAAGTGAAGATCATGCTTGATGAGACGGGTAAGCCCATCAAAGTCAGCCTCAAGGAGCGCAAGGCAACGAACATGCTTATCGAGGACTTCATGCTTCTTGCAAACGAAGCAGTCGCCGAGATGCTCTCAGAAGCTGCGAGAAAGGCGAACCTCCAGAACTCAGTCATATACCGTATTCACGACAACCCCGATCCTGATCGCATTGAGAACCTTGCGCAGTTCCTCAAGGTCATGGGCTACCACCTCGAGATGACGGCAGGACATGTAAAAGGAACTGACATCAATCAGTTGCTTGAAAAGGTTGCGGGTACCCCTGAGGAATACCTCATCAAGACCGCAACGCTTCGCTCTATGGCAAAGGCGGTCTACACCACCAAGAACGCCGGACACTTTGGTCTTGCCTTTAAGTACTACACGCACTTCACCTCCCCGATCCGTCGCTACCCTGACCTTCTGATCCACCGCCTTTTGAAGCACTACACCAACGATGGTGTGTTTAACGCGCAGCAGGTCGCAGAACTAGATACACTCGCCTTCCACTCGTCTGAGCGCGAAGCGGCGGCGGTAGAAGCTGAGCGTGACTCGATCAAGATGAAGCAGGTGGAATTCCTCATGGAGCGCATTGGCGAAGAGTTCGATGCCGTTATCTCCGGTGTCTCCGATCGTGGTCTCTACGTCGAACTCAATGAGACCCGCGCTGAAGGCATGATCCGCATCCGTGATATCGGCGACGACTACTTCATCCACGACGAGAAGCGCTATCGCATCGTTGGTGAGCGAACGAAAACCCAATACGCCCTTGGCGACCCAATCAAGGTGAAGCTCATGGACGCACGTCTTGCAGAGCGTGAGCTTGATTTTGCACTCGTTGCAAAGACGTAAGAGTAATTACGCTTCAAGCAATCGTTGAAGTGCAAGCGCATATGCCGCCTCCCGCAAGGTCACCTTCCTCCCCTCTGCGAAATCAGCTACGTCCCGATACGCGTCACGCATAGTCTCGGTGAGTCGCTCCTCAACCAGATCTCGTGTCCACGACTCCCCTGCCTTATTTTGCAGCCATTCAAAGTATGAGACGGTGACGCCACCTGCGTTTGCGAGCACATCGGGCACAACCGCAACACTACGCTTTGCGAGTATCTCGTCAGCGACCGGTGTCGTGGGACCATTCGCGATCTCAAGCACGATATCGGTACGCACTGCATCCACGTTATCTTCTCTGATCTGCTCCTCAAGGGCAGCGGGAATGAGAATATTTGCAGGAGTGGTTATGACTGCATCAGCAGAAAGCATCTGCGCACCTGCATCTTCTTTTGCATTGCAGACTGAGCCGTGGAGTTCTTTTGCAGTAAGTGCCATTTCCACATCAAGTCCCTGATCATTTCGTATAGTGCCGTGACTATCCGCAAGCGCGATCACCCTTCCTCCGTCTCGAGCAATAAGGCGTGCAGCCTGCGCGCCCGCATTACCTGCGCCCTGGACCGCAGCAGTGAGCCCGGCAAGCGAGAGATGCTGATCAGCAAGAAGCGCAAGCAGGACTGCGTGTGCGCCATCAGCCGTTGCCGTATCACGCCCAAGACTTCCTCCTTTTTCAATAGGCTTTCCGGTGATCATGGCGGGAGACGGTTTCCCGACAATCCGTTCGTATTCTTCGAGCATAACGGCCATGATCTCGGGGTTGGTGTAGACGTCGGGAGCGGGCACATCTTGGTCTGGACCTAGGTGCTCTGCAAACGCGCGAACATAGGCACGAGAGAGCTCGTGCAGATCGCTGCGAGAAAGTTTCTTCGGGTCGACTGCCACACCTCCCTTAGCGCCACCAAAGGGAATATCGACGACCGCACACTTGATTGCCATCATCGCGGCAAGCGCAGACACCTCATCCTCGTCGGCGTCCGGATGGAAACGGATGCCACCCTTGTATGGACCGCGCACGTTATTAAACTGCACCCGGTATGCCGGGAACGTTCCTGTGCCACCTGCTTCAAGCGGGATGGTAAGATCAGCGCGAAGCACCCGATCGGGGGTTTCAAAACGCTTACGCTCTTCTTCGGAAAGACCGAGAAGTGACGCTGCTTTGTCGACGTGGTGTTTGAAGTATTGGAATGCGGCCATGGGACCTAAATCATACGCCCGCGGCAAGCCGCGGGCGAATGGGGATAAGGGTCAACTCTTGCGGACACTTTTCCCGGGTTTCTGGTGGTGACCCGACTTCATCGGGTCATAGAACGGACTTTCGGCGTCCTTCTTGGACGCAACCGTAAACATCCGGTCACGGCCGGGTTCCTGTACCAGCCTATCGAACTCCTGTTGCGGACCTGGTGTCCGGTGCGAATGATCCTGCGACATGTACACCTCCTGGCACTCTGTATACCGGTAACCGGATGAAGATTCAATGGGTTACTTCCCCGTAACGACCGGAATACCTAAATCTTTACAAATCTTGCGGGCAAGAAATGAGATGATATCAGTGTGTCGCGGCACCGTACTCATCTGTCCACTCGTGGGATTGATATACACCGAATGTCGCGCACCTTCCCGAAGAAGTTTGCAGTCATGAGTACGCAGATGCTTTAGGAGATCTGCACGCTTCATGTAGGCTACGCGATAGAGAATCGCTCGCGTACAACAGCCCCTCGTGCGCTTTCCTTCTTCGTAAGGAGTTTGCGAGCGGCAATGAATTCCGAAAGTGCGTCCGAGAGATTCTCTCTCGCTTCAGCTTTCGACGCGCCCTGCGTGCTTACGCCCGGGATCTCTTCGATCCACGCGACATAGCCAGCACGACCCTTTTTATACACCGCCGTATACATACAGGGACTATAGCACAACGCCGTGAACGATAGGTGAGACTATTTTGCGACCAGCGCCGCCTCCTCAAATTTCACAGAGAGGAGCTTTGAAATACCGTCGTTACCCATGGTGACGCCGTAGAGGATGCCGGCGCGGCTCATGGTCTCACGATTGTGGGTGATCACGATGAGCTGACTCTTCTTTGCAAGCTGTTCGATGAGATCTCCGTACCGGCGACTATTCGCCTCATCAAGCGCAGCATCCGTCTCGTCGAGAATCAGGAATGGTGGCGGATTCACCTGACTCATCGCAAAGATAAGTGCGATCGATGTAAGAGCACGCTCGCCTCCCGAGAGCTGCATGAGCGACTGCACTTTCTTTCGTGGAAGCGCGACTGAGATCTCGATACCCGGCTTCCACTGCTTCACTCCTCCCTCCTCTTCATATTCTTCGTCGTCACCTTCTACCCCCCGTCGTAGATCCGGCTGTTCCTCAAGTACCAAGCGAGCAGCACCTCCTCCGAACATAAGCCCGAAGAATTCTCCAAACGATGCGTTCACCTTCGCAAGACCTTCCGCAAAGGTCTTCTGGAGCTCGGTATCGAGATCAGCAATCAGCGCCTTGAGACCTTCAGCACTCTTTGCCAGATCCTCGAGCTCACGCGCAAGAAACGCTTCACGACTGGTTGCGTCCTCGTATTCCTTGCGAATATCATCGCTAGTTCCCCCTGCCTCTTCAAGACGGATCTTGAGGCGCTCAAGCTGTCGCTTACGATCTTCCTGCTGCCTCCGATCCTCCTGTGGAAGCTCGGTGAGTGGTTCGTATGAAAATGCGGCAGCGCCTGCAAGCGCGAGCACCTCGGCGCGATCGCGCTCAAGTTCCTCGGCAAGATACGCAAGTTCACGAAGACGTGCTGCTTCCCGCTCAACCTGTCCCTCCTCGTGTGCCTTGCTTTCCGCAAGACCTAAGATGCGACGCTTCTCCTCCCTTCCGGTCTCTTCGTACGCAAGGGCCGCCTCTCTCGCTTTCATAAGACCGCTTCTCGCTTTCTCGATCTCTGTGGCAAGTGCCTGGTCCTTCTCAAGGAGTGTCTCTCGCTCACCCTCCAGTCGCATGACGGTCTGCTCCTCTTCGGCGAGATAGTCGTCCTGCGGAGATGCAAAGCGCTCAAAGAACGCAGTGATCATGCCTCTGATCGCTCCAAGTGCAGCGCGAAGCGCATCGGGCGACGCATCGGCTAGATCGGTCTGTTTATCAATCTCGGTCCGAAGCGCGGCAAGGTCCTCTCTCGGCACTTTTACATACGGCTCTCGTGCCACCTGCACACTGCGCTTCTTTGCTTCTGCGAGCCCGCCCTCTACTCGTCCGAGTTCGCGCGCAAGCTCGCCACGCTGCTGCACCACTCGATCAACGTCTTTCTCCGCCTGACGGATAGCCTCAGAACGCTTCATGCCTTCCGAGTCGGTTGTGGCTCGTTCGTCGAAGGCCGCGAGCTCAGCACTTGAAGTAGCGAGACGCTCTTCTGCTACCCGCTTCCTTCCTTCTGCTTCCTTCTTCTCGCGGTCGATGTATGCCTCTTCGGTTGCAAAGTAGGTGCGGGCAAGCTCGGCAAGCTCACGCGCAAAGGCTTCTGCTCGCTCGAGCTTCTCTACCTGCTTTTGGAGGAAGCGAATGTGCGGAGCAATCTCGCGCCGCAGAGACTCTACCTCCCGCACATTCTCTTCGGTCTTTTCGAGCTTACGCTCTGCCTCCTGCTTCTTGAATTCAAAGACCTTGAGACCAAGCGCGTCTTCGAGCATGGCGCGACGCTCGCGAGGATGTGCAAGAAGAATACGATCGGCCTCTCCCTGAGAGATGATGTGGTGCCCGGTGTCACCGATGTTCGCAGCAGCGAGAAGCTCCTGCACGTCTCGAAGCCTGACCTTTGAACCATTGATCGAGTACTCGCTTGCGCCATCACGGAACACGGCACGCTCGACGGAGACCTCATCGAAATCGAGCTTGGGGAAGATGCGCTTACTGTTATCAAACACAATCGCGACTGCTGCCCGGTTTGCTCTCGGGTTCGTGTGTGACCCGGCCCAGATGAGGTCCTCGCTGCGCTTTCCACGCATACTCTTCATGGACTGCTCGCCAAGCGCAAAGCGGAAGGCTTCAGCAACGTTTGATTTGCCTGAGCCGTTCGGACCCACAATCGACGTAGTAGCGGACGCAAAATCGAGCACGGTTTTCCGTGCGAATGATTTGAATCCGGCGATCTCCAGTCGCTTCAGCATTTACCAGAATTATACCGCATCTGATCGTTCAGCCTCTCTTAATCTGAACTACGGCACTGTATATGCAGCCTGAACTTTCATGAGTACGGAGTAGTGTGATGCCAGATGATGCCACAGCGGTGCCGGCTCAGACCGAGCCAACACCAGCAACACTTAAAGCCCGTAACGAGCGACGCCTCATACGTATACGCACGGGTGCCGAACAAATCAAAAAGATCCTGAGCGAGCGAGATGCCGAGATCGCACTGCACCTTGAGAAATACAGTGAGGCAAAGAAGGCGCTTGAGGAAGCTGAGCAACCGATCAAGGAAGCCATCGAACGATCGGGGAAGCGGCTCGAACCGCTCTACAATGGCCTCAAGCGAAATGCGGAACTCTTCCGAGTCTTTACGGAAGAACACCCCGAACTTGTGCCTCAGCCACCCCACAAGGGACCGAAGACGATCCAGCTCACCAGTGGCGTGACGTACCTAAAGAAAGACAGCGGGAACGCTGAGGTGGTGGTTGACGAAGCAGATGCTGAGGATGCAGCGGTAATTGCGGAAATCAAAGGGTTCGGTTGGTCCGATCTGCTGACGGTCAAGACGACACTTAACCGCAAGGCAATCGGGGACAAGCAGAATCGAGACCGCGTCGAACAGCTGACGAAGCTTCGTCTGCATCAGTCGACTCGTCACGAGATTCGCGTCGTGGATACCCCCTTCTATGTGCTCGGGAGGAGCACGCCGAGTGAAGAGGTCGTATGGGAAATCTGTGAGAAGTAACTAGACAGCCCCTCGTCACACTGGCGAGGGGCACTTTGATATAAATGATTCGCCCCCTCACGTGCGCGAGGGGGCGGTGCAGTTAGTCATCCAGGCATACTCCAAACAATTGAAGCGGCATCGACAGCGAGGTTGTACCACTCAAGAATCAGAAGATACCAGCCAAGGCTCATGAGGAAAGCAATGACGGTGAGGTTTGCTGCCTCCCGCGCAGCACTCCGCGCATTCACGAGATAGCAGGCACCAACAATTGCAGCGCCGCCCATATACACGGCGATCGGATAGGTAGCTCCTATAACGAACACCGGAGCTCTACCGACCACGATCCAGGGCAATATCTCGAGAAGTACCAACGCAAGCACAATGACAAGGTAGAAGCTGTGACGCGCTAGCGGCCACATCATACGGAACGATCCCCACACCGGATCCGGCGTGTACTTCATTTACGTACTCCCAAAGCGAACAGGTCAGTCTATATTATACAACTACCATCCCGTCTTATCAAGTGCTGCCTGTGCTGCTGACTGCTCGGCCTCCTGCTTACTCTTCCCTTCTCCGCGTGCGATCGCTTCGTCGCCAAGGAACACGCCGACCGTGAACTTCTTGTCGTGATCCGGTCCTTCCTCTGAGAGCGTGCGGTAGGTCGGGGTAATGCCCTTCTTGTCCTGGGCGAGCTCCTGGAAGTTACTCTTTGCGTCCTGATAGGCGCGGGTCGCGATGACCTGATCGATCTTGGGATAGAGATGCGTTGCAACAAACGATTCCGCTGCGTCGAATCCCTGATCGAGGTAAATCGCGCCAAGGAGTGCTTCAAACGCGTTTGCAAGAATAATGTCACGGGCACGTCCCACGTCCTTCTTCTCACCCTTAGAGAGAAGCAGCATATCGTTCAAACCAATCAGCTTCGCGGTATCGGCAAGGGAGTAGGTATTTACGAGTGCTGCACGATAGGCAGTGAGGTCCCCTTCTGGCTTGTTCGGAAATCGCTCGAAAAGGAAGCGGGTCACCGCAAGCTCAAGCACGGCATCCCCAAGGAACTCCAAGCGCTCGTTATGGTTGCCGGCGTCGCGGTTCTCGTTGAGATACGAGCGATGAGTTAGGCCCTCGATGAAGAGATCGGGGTTGTTGAAGGAGAGACCGAGCTGCTGCGCGTATTCCTTGAATTCGGACATACGAGTGAGAGTAGCGCAAAATATAAGAATTGCTAGCAGAAGACCTCCGCACCCGAAGTGGAGCGGAGGTCGAAGTGGAGTCAGGCGGCAAGCCGGACACCGAGAAAGTCGGTATCTGATCCGAACTCGAGGTCACTATCAATCCAGAGGACTGGACCACCGCGCACGGCCCAAAAGATGTACGGTACGGTACCGCGTGCAGCATCACCTGTTGCTGCAATCGTAGTGACCCGATTGGGATCGATCAGCGGCAGATATCCGAGCAGGTGATCCAGATGTGCCGGCTCCCACGGGCGATCAGGATCAGCTTCGGCAATAAAGCGATTGACATCACGCAAGGGACAGCAATTGCAATCAGGCTCAAGCGGTCCGGTATACATGAAGGGCTTCGCTTCAAATACAACGATGCCGTTACCGGCTGGAGGAAATAGTTTCGCGGTGATTGTCGGCTGATGCGCACTCAAACCGCATGCAGCAATCCGCTCTTCTAGCGTCTTACTGTAATCGATAGTGAAACGAAGAATGTTAGAAACAACTGTCATTGCAGGAACTCTCCATTACCCTGAGAGCCCCCTCCCACTGGCACTCTACCCCTCTCCCCTAGTACGTCAATTCTTCGACGAACGATCAAGAAGCTTCTGCACTGCAGCCGTCACGATCGGCAGCATGTCGTCATAGAAATTAAGGTCGAGGATGTCCGGGAGACGGAACCACTTCGCATCATCAAGACCGCCGGTTTTCTTCAGTTCTACCGGCTCGAACTCGCTCTTCACCAGGAAGAACCATACGTGCTTACGCACCTTCCCTTTCTCAGGGTGACTGGCAACATATTCGTTTTCACCCACCTGTTCCTCAACGGTAACGTTCTCAAGACCGAGTTCTTCTTTGACCACTCGCTTCACTCCCTCCTCGGGTGTTGCATCAGTTTCGATGTGTCCCTTTGAAAGGGTCCAGCGACCGAACACGTCGTGCACGAGTGCGAGGTAGTACTGACCATCATGGTAGGCGTAGACAATAGCGCCACCAAGCTTTTCAAGCGGAAGCGCCTCTCGCTTCACCTTATCCTTCTTGCCAGTCTCATCCTTACCTGGTTCTCCAAGCTCCTTGTACACCGCGCCGAGTACACCATTTACAAAGCGTCCTGAGGAATCTCCACCGAACACCTTCGCGAGTTCAATCGCTTCGTTGATCGCAACCTTTGCCGGAACTTGAGCGCGGTCCGCAAAGAGAAGCTCGTAGAGACCGATACGGAGAATGTTTCGATCGACTGGCGCAATACGCTCAAGTGGCCAGTCAGGAGCGGCCTTGGTGATGATGAGGTCGAGCTCATCTTTTTTAGCGAGCACACCCGTGAGGAGTGTTTCCATGAATGGCCGGTCGGTGTCGTCTCCGCCGAACTCTTCGACGTTACGCATAAGCATCTCGGGAGCACCCGAGATATCAGAATTAGTCGTATCCCACTCAAAGAGTGTTTGCAGAACGACTGAACGTGCTAGATGCCGGTTGGCCATATGGAAAGAACGTGTAGATACAATACACCCTAATCGATGAATGGTGCTAGTAGATAGCGCTGTGCATAAAAGAAAACACCCGCACGAGGCGGGTGTTTCTTATGAGCCGGTGCCGCCTCCGAATCCGGAGCGACTCTTTGCTTTGCCGAGCTGCATGCGACCCATGAGGCCCTGCTTCTTCTCGCGATCCTCTCCGGGAATCATCTTCTCCTCGTGGGTGTGACCAGGAGCGGTCTCAGGAGTTGCGTCCTCGCTCTTCTCGCGACGCTTCTTGTCGGCCTTCACTTCTGCCTTACGCTCGGGGACGATGAGCTTACCGCGGTACATACCAGTTGCTTCATCAAGGCGGTGTGGGAGGCGGAGGTTACCGCTCTCCTTGTCCTTCACGACAGCACCTGCAACAAGAGCGTGGTGGCTCCGGCGGTTCTTGGTGTGCGAACTAGTGTGGCGCATCCGTACTGACATAGTGGGAGTACCTTACCATAGGCCCTTTTTCCTGGCTAGCGCTGTGCAAGCTAGATGCTTGCTATATGGCTCACGTATGGGAATGTGAGGGTAATGCTGTGCTAGCCCCCATTGGCAGACAGCAGAAGCTCGGGTCCACGTTCGGATCCCATCCATAGACTCCTTTTCGCAGGTTGCTATGTACGTCCAAGAGCTGCGTGTTCGCACGATCTTTTCCATCATCAGCAAGGGGGTATACGACTTCTTCGCATTCATCGGGGTGATGCTTCTCTACTACCAGGCTGTGGAGGTGGAACCGTCTCCACCCCTCAAACCGGGGTAGTTCCCTAAGAACTACCTAAAGAGACGCCTCTCACGCCAGCGTGAGACTGCGAATTAACCAGCACCTTTGAGCAATCGCCACCGGGCAACCGCTCAGGTCATCCGAACTGGGCCACGCGAGTACATCGCGTGGCCCTTTAGTTTTTTATATCCTCGTAATAAAACTCCTCCGGTGCTCCGCGCAGGGTCCATGCGTTCGTATTGCTGCAATATGCGCAGCTGTGCCGTACCCTTTATGCTTCTCGAATCCATAGTTCGGATAGAGGACGGCGAGTTCGAGCATCTTCCGATCTCTCGTGACTTTCGCCGCAATCGACGCGAGCATGATCGCAGGAATGAGCGCGTCGCCACCAATCACCGTCTCCTGCGCATACTCGGGAGGTGCTTTTAAGGAACCGTCGAGATACACCTTCCCTTCTTCGGGATTCGGGAGAAGCTTGGTAACCCCCTTAGACACTGCATGTTTGATCGCGGGTGAGATACCACCCTCATCTATATATGACGCACCAACGAGCTGCACACTTGCACGCACATTTCCACTCTTAATTTCTTGCTGGAGTATTTGGAAGAGTGCTTCGCGCTTCTTTTCAGACAACTTCTTTGAGTCATTGAGTCCTGGGAATACCGCGAGGAGATCGTACCCTTCGGTGACGGCGATGACACCAACAGCGACCGGACCTGCCAGTGGCCCGCGACCTGCTTCATCGACACCTACAATCATACTCATGTGCGCAGTATAAAGCAGAGCACCCCACTAGTGTGGGGCGCGCTTCTTCGACGCACGAAGCGAACGAAGTTCATGTTCAATTACATGCTGGAGTTCTCCTTTTTTGGGATGAATGAGATTGATGCAAATTTCACCCTGCTCTACTCTCGGAATCGAAAAAGGTGTATCCGGAACAATGAGCAGAGCTTCAGACGATCGAGGCGTTTGGCCTGCGAGATTGCAGCTCATAAGAGTTATGGCTCCGTACCCCTCAGCTTCACGTTTATCGATCCATTCCTGCACTGAGTAGTTCACACCGGCAGTTGTATACCACCACCCATCGAACACTCGAGGTCCTTCGAACGTCCCATGAGCCATTAAGACTGCCATGCGTGGTTTTTGGACTTTCTCGAGATATAGAAGTAGATACTTATTCTCCTCAACGTCGAGCTGCTGAAGGAAAGTGAGGAGATTCTCTTCCACTTCTTCGATGCGCCTGACACCAACATCGCGCATCAGTTCAGGGCAAATCCAAAGTTCGACAGCGAAATCCTTAAACTTGAGCGAAAGCCGCTTCATAACATTCTCCCTTGATCGTTCTACATAGAATTTAAACACGTTAAATTGTATTTAGCAAGTTAGCACGGACATACCAATGCGTTCGTTAGTGAGAGTTGGTATTCTGTATGCAATGGCTGGCCGCTTCATTCACCTCCACACGCATAGCCACTACTCCTTCCTCCAGGCACTCCCGAAGGTTCCAGAACTCGTCAAAGCCGCAAAAGCCGCTGGGATGGACGCGCTTGGTATCACCGATGCCGGGAACCTCCACGCAGGTATTGAGTTTTATAAAGCTGCAGAGAAGGCAGGCATTAAGCCCATCCTTGGCGTTGATGCGTATCTAGCTCCCGGGTCGCGCCATGACGTGTCCCAGGTGCAAACAGAGATCGGCGGTCGCACCCGCCTCGTACTCGTCGCCCTAAACAACGAGGGATATCAGAATCTTCTGAAGCTCATCACTAAATCCTTCACGGAGGGATACCACGAGCGACCGCACATGGATAAAGAGTTGCTGCGCGAACACCACACAGGACTCATCGCTATACTTCCCTCCTTTGCAGGTGAAGTCGCGCAGCACCTGAAGCAGGGCGACAAGAAAGGTGCCGCGGCAGCAATCGAGGAATATGTCTCCATCTTTGGAAAGGAGAATGTGTATCTTGAGATCAGCCACCATCCCAAAGTCGACGGGCACGTGAAGCGCATGGAGGAGATTAAGAAGCTTTCAAAGGACTCAGGTGTCCCGCTTCTCGCACAACATGACGTGTACTACCTGAAACCAGGCGACCGCGAAGCAACGGAGGTTATGCGCCGCATCGCACACGGAAGCGCAAGCAAGAACGAGGAGGAAGATTTCTCTTTCGTCACCGAAAAGCAGATGCGGGAATGGTTCAAAGATGTGCCGGAAGCAGTCGACGCGTCAGGTGAGATCGCTGACCGCTGCTCCATCACATTCAATCTCGGAAGCTGGAACTTCCCTGCGGTTGATACCGATCCCGGCAAAACGCACGAAGAGATGCTGCGAGAGCGCACATACGCCGGCATCTCCATGCGTGGACTTGAGAAGAACACAGAAGTTGAGGAGCGTATCGAGTACGAACTTGAAGTCATCAATGGCAAAGGCTTTGCTCCGTACTTCCTCGCCGTCTCCGACCTTCTGTCATACGCCAAAGGGAACGGTATCCTCGCCACCACTCGAGGCTCGGCTGCCGGTTCCCTCGTCTCATACTTGACCGGTATCACCAACGTCGATCCACTGTTATACAAACTTCCCTTCGAACGATTCTTGAACCCGGAACGCCCGAAGGCTCCCGATATCGATATGGACTTCGCCGACAACAGGCGAGACGACATGATCGCGTACGCAAAAGCTAAGTATGGCGAGGATCATGTCGCACAGATCGGTACCTTCGGAACGATGATGGCGAGAGCTGCAGTGCGCGACGTGTCGCGAGCGCTTGGACACGCATACCGCACCGGTGACCGCATTGCAAAGCTAATTCCCATGGGTAGTCAGGGATTTCCGATGACCATTGAGAAAGCGCTGCAACTTGAACCAGAACTCAAAGAGCTCTACGAGCAGGATGATGACACTAAAGAGATCATTGATCTCGCTCGTCAGATCGAGGGATGTGTGAGGCACACGGGAGTGCACGCTGCAGGCGTGGTGATCTCACCCACACCACTGACTGAGTGGACACCACTCCAGATCGACCCCAAGACCGGCAAACTGATCACGCAGTACGACATGCATGCGGTTGAAGATGCAGGACTTCTGAAGTTCGACTTCCTCGGTATCAAGAACCTCGCCATTCTCTCTGATGCCGTTGAGCGTGTTCGTGAGACGCAGGGCATATATATCGATATCGAGAATGTACCAATCGATGACCAGAAAACATTCGCCATGCTCGCGCGTGGAGAAACCGAAGGTACGTTCCAGCTAAACGGCTCAGGAATGACAAGGTACCTGAAGGAACTCCAGCCAACCTCGATCCACGATATTAATGCGATGGTGGCGTTGTATCGCCCTGGTCCGATGGAAACGATCCCGCAGTACATCGAACGCAAGAAGAATCCCCGCCTCATCCACTACATGGACGAGCGCATGAAGGACTATCTCGACTTCTCCTATGGTCTTCTGGTGTACCAGGACGACGTGCTCCTAACCGCCATCAAGCTTGGCGGGTACTCCTGGCTTGAAGCGGACACGCTTCGTAAGGCGATGGGTAAGAAGATTCCGGCTGAAATGGAGGCGCAGAAGGAAAAGCTTATGAAGGGCTTTGAAGAGAAAGGAAATCTGTCTAAGCAGAAGGCTGAAGCGATCTGGAAACTGATCGAGCCGTTTGCCGCCTACGGATTCAACAAGGCGCATGCCGCCTGCTACGGCAAAGTCGCGTACCAGACCGCGTACATGAAAGCGAACTACCCGGTCGAGTACATGACCGCACTTCTAACTGCGGACGCAGGTGACACCGAGCAGATTTCAATCCTTGCGGCTGAGTGTGAACGACTCGGGATTCCCCTTCTACCTCCCGACATTAATGAGAGCGGTACGGACTTCACCGTTGCCGGAGAAAACAAAGATACGATCCGCTTCGGTCTCATGTCCATCAAGAATTTTGGTCAGGGTATTTCCGAGGCAATCATGAGAGAGCGGGAAGCAAACGGTCCGTTTAAGGATCTGTCGGATTTCCTCTCACGGGTTGAGTCAAAAAACCTGAACCGGAAATCTCTCGAGGTCCTCATCAAGACTGGCGCACTTGATCGCTTTGGTCAGCGCAGACACTTGGTCGACCATATAGAGCTCCTACTCACCTTCCATCGCGACGCAACTGCAGAAGCTCCCCAGGACTCACTCTTTGGCTCAGCCTTTGCCGCTCCTACGCTTACACTCCCTCCAGCCAAAGAAGAGATGTCTCTGATCGAGAAACTTTCCTACGAAAAGGATTTGCTTGGCATCTATGTCTCCGGGCATCCGCTTGATGCACATACGGCAATGACGGCGAAGGCAAACACGACCATAGCGCAGCTTCTTGCAGACCCCAAGGCCGGCCGGCCGGTCATTCTCCCGGTCCTCACCCAAGAAGTCCGCACCTTTCTCACCAAAAGTGGCGAGAAGATGGCCTTTCTCAAGTTTGAGGACAAGTCAGGATCAATTGAGGCAGTTGCGTTTCCGAAACTATACAAGGAGCATGGCCACCTTCTGACGACCGGTCAGTGTCTGTTGATTAAGGGATCGGTATCAATTCGAAACGGAGAGACCTCACTTGCGCTCGATAACCTGAAAGCGCTGTGATATAAGAGCTGCAGAAACAGGAGAATCTGTCATGCACGACTCTCACCCCCTTGCTCGGACCATCGATCAGCTCCGCGCGCACGGTCACGTGACACCACCCACAGTGTCAGCGGCCTGCGAAGTGACCTCAGGAATCGATTCACTCATCGCGCAGCACGCAGACCTGCCCACCAAGACCATCGATGAGTGGATCGAGAAGCTGCAAACGCTTCGAAACCTACAATCGGTTCAGGCTGGCAGCGTCTGATCCGACCAACCGCAGCGGCTCCCCTCCCAGGGAGCCGCTTCACCTTTTATGCTATCCTCTCCACTACATGGCTTCCCTCGAAGAAAAACGCCACACCCTCGCCCATCTCTTGGCCTCCGCAGTCCTTGAGCGGTACCCACATGCCAAGGCAACGATTGGTCCTGCCATCGACACGGGCTTTTATTACGACTTCGACTTCTCCGGAGGCGAGGCCCCCGGCGAAGCAGAACTTGCCACCCTTCAGTCCGCCATGGAGGAGATGCTTCCGTCCTGGACCGCGATGTCGGGCACCGAGGTCTCTGAGAAAGACGCACGTGACCGATTCAAGGACAATCTATACAAGCTTGAGATCATTGATGGCATCGTAGCTGCCGGAGACCCCATCACCCTCTACACTGCCGACAACTTCACCGACCTTTGTAAGGGCGGGCACGCGGAACATCCGGCGCATGACCTGAAGGTAGGAACGTTTGAGCTTGAGCGCATCGCTGGCGCGTACTGGCGTGGTGACGAGAAGAATCCCATGCTCACCCGCATCTACGGACGTGCCTTTGAGACCAAGGAAGAACTTGAAGCGTACCGAGCACAGCAGGAGGAAGCGAAGAAGCGGGATCATAAGAAGCTTGGGAAGGAACTCGATCTCTTTGTGTTCTCGGAGACGGTCGGTAAAGGTCTTCCACTTTTTACGCCAAAGGGTGCAACGATCCGTCGCGAGCTTGAACGCTTTATCGTGGACGAGGAGATTAAGCGTGGCTACCTCCATGTCTATACACCCGACATCGCTAAGATCGATTTGTATAAGAAGTCGGGTCACTACCCGCACTACAAGGATTCGATGTATGCGCCGATCGTGATCGACGAAGACGAGTTTATGCTCCGTCCCATGACCTGCCCGCACCACTTTGAGCTCTATCTCAGAAAGCCGGTCAGTTACCGCGAGCTTCCGATGCGCATTGCTGAACTTGCCCAGCTCTACCGTTACGAGCAGTCAGGAGAACTCTCGGGACTCCAGCGGGTGCGCACCTTCTGTCTTGCGGACGCACATATCGTGACGGCATCAGAAGAGCAGGCAATCGAAGAAGTCGAGGCAGCACTTGCACTCATCGAGCATGTCGCGGGTACTTTCGGACTTATCCAGGGCGAAGACTACTGGTACCGTCTCTCGCTTGGAGACCGTGCTGACACTGAGAAGTACTACCAGAACGATGCTGCCTGGGAGAAGGGCGAGAGTCTTCTTCGAGAGATGCTCGAGAAGCGCGGCAAGCATTTTGTGGAGGCTAAGGGTGAGGCTGCTTTCTATGGCCCGAAGGTGGATATTCAGATGAAGAATGTGAACGGGAAGGAAGATACCGCGTTTACCGTGCAGTATGACTTCTGCATGCCTGAGCGCTTCGACCTCACGTACGTCGCACAGGATGGTTCTCATACACGTGCTTTTGTCGTGCATCGCTCCTCAATCGGCGCCATCGAACGGATCATGGCATTCCTCATCGAGAAGTACGGGGGTGCCTTCCCCACTTGGCTTTCTCCTACACAGGTGCGCGTACTTCCGGTATCTGAAAAGCACGCAGCATATGCACAGGAGGTATGTGCGTCACTCGCTTCTGTTGGTATCCGTGCAGAACACGACAGTGCCAACGAATCACTCGGAAAAAAGATTCGCAACGCAAAGGGTGAAAAGATTCCCTATATGCTTGTCGTTGGAGATGCAGAGATTGAAGCGGGGACCGTATCGGTTGAAAGTCGTGACGAAGGCAAGCTTGATGCGATGAAGGTAGGGGAGTTCGCCGAGCGAGTCTCGAAGGAAATAGCGGAACGCAGATAAGGACAAGGGCGCCGAGTGCTTACGCAATCGACGCCCTGTGGGGCCCTATCGGAATTCAGGGGGCGTGAAGTAGTCCTTGGAATCCTCCACCACCTCCGTGATCTCAGTATCGACGGTCTCCTTGACGGAGGAGATTTCTGGCAGGATCACAAAATACGCAGCTGCCACGATGACCACCGTCATGACAATCGTACCCAAGCTCTGCCGGTCTTCCTTCGACATTTTTTCGGACACAGTTTCCTCCCATCTTTTTGCAGGTCAGATATTCCTGCACCTTCTCTACCGTCGAGCATACTCTCGCATGGCAAAAAGAAAAGCCTCTCCTGTGCGGAGAGGCTTTTCTTTAATAAAGTCTTCTTATCCGTTCACCACGCCAAGTGCGCGAGTGACCGCAAGCTTCACGCCCGTGACTCCTGTTGAATAGGTACCGTCGACTGCTGCTGTAAGCGCGCCGATAACCTTCTCGAGGAATGCGGGTGCGCTAGAAGCAGTCAACGCTGCAATGTCTGCGTGCACCTGCGTGCCTTCGATCTTTGCGCGATACGCGTCATCGAGCGCAACGATAGCATGCGTGAGGAAGTCCTCAGCACTGTCGCCGGCACGAGTAACCTGACGGATCGCATCGAAGGTAGCGTCACGATCGCCTGACAGAAGTGCTCCGATGAAGGCGGGCACATTGTGTGCTGCCTCATAGGTAGCCGCTGCAGGTGCTGCTACCTGAGGAGCTGCTTCTACGTGCGACGGAAGCGCAGCAGAAGGAGCAACCGGAGCAGGTTCAACGGGTGCATGCGACTCACGAGCAAGACCCGAGACGATGTCATCGATGGTAAGTGCGCTTCCCTGCGCAAAGGACCTAAATCCTTCGTAGGACGAGTAGGCCTTCGCAATGGCGGTAGGACCCGTTGGGATTGCTGCTACTGAGTGTGCGACAGATCCATGAGTGTCATGTCCGTGAGCGTCATGTCCATGCGAGCTGCTCAAGATCGTGTTCACGTCATCACCACCACCCGAGAGCTTACGGAAAGCAAACGGCATGGCGTTGAATACGATGACATAGGCGAGTGCTGCGGATACACCGATGAGGGTGAGCCAGTAGAGGACCATACCCATAGGACCAAGCTCAAGACCGGTGTACGGTACCTCGTCGAGATACACGAACGAGAACGGAAGTGCGTCAGGACGTGGCAAGTCATCAAGTGAGACACGTGGACTCTTGCGGGTGGTACCGCCACCGCCATTGTCATCCTCGTCGACATCAACACGTACGTCACAGGTAACGGTTGCTGACGCGTTCTTAACAGTTGCGACGTAGGTTGTGTCCTCGTTTGGACTTACCTTGTAGTCACCTCCAGAGGTGGGATCCACTTTACCAATACCCTGATTGATCGAGATAGAAGTTGCGTTCTCGGTCTTCCAAGAAAGGGTGACCTCGTCGCCGCGGTCAATCGAGCTGTCGCTTACCTTAAGGAAGATACACTTTGGTGCATTTACTGGCGGTGCGACACAGTTACCATTTCCGTCCTTGATGAGACCGGAAGGGATGGTTGACTGATTACCAGGGATGTTTGGACACACATCGGTTGGTGGCTGCGGGGGCTGCACACAATTGCCGTTTCCATCCTTCACGTATCCAGGCGGAACGCTTCCCTGATTGCCAGGGATGTTTGGACACACATCGGTTGGAGGAATAACGGGTGGTACACAATTGCCGTTTCCATCCTTAATGAGACCAGAAGGGATGGTTGACTGATTACCAGGAATATTCGGACACACGTCGGTTGGTGGTGGTGGAATCGTAACGGTTACCGTCGCCGTACAGTTGATGGTCTGACCGTTCAAACCGTTTGCGGTGAGGCGATAGGTCGTAGTCTGTGTCGGACGGATCGTAATCGAACCAGTTGCGTCTACCCCACCAATGCCTGGTGTGATAGCAGCATAGGACGAATTCGTCACACGCCAGGTAAGGGTCGTGCTGCCGCCCTGCGGGATTGCAGAAAGACCGACCGTAAGCGTACAGGTAGGAGCTACCTGCGGCGCCTTAGGCTCCTCGGCAGGAGGTGGTGGTGGCGGAATCACCGGTGGTGGGGGCGGAGGAGGAGGCGGTGGTGGTGGGGGCGGTGGTGGGGGCGGAGGAGGAGGCGGCGGTGGGGGCGGTGGTGGCACCACGCAGCAGGCCTCTGCCTTCTCGAGATTGACGACGCCGGTTACAAGACCGATACCGAATCCGGTCGATAGCACGGCAAGCACAGCGAACAGGCCGATTGCGATCGACTTCTTGTTCGGTAGATGTGAAATGTTGATGGTCTTCATGGTTGGTAAGTTTTGTATAAGAGAGCGAGGGAGATCAAGGTGACCTCCACTCGCCCGAAGGTGTGCCGCCGAAGCGACCTAGTAACGTCCGCTGCCGCGGAGAGTGCGATTGAGCCTGCCAGCCGCCTTCGTCTGGAGGAGTTCCCCCTGGACGACGGTGTCGAAGCGGGAGTGGGCGGTATAACCCGCGTATCCTGCAACAGTGACTGGATAGCCTTCAACAGCGACACAGAAGAGGGTGCCCTTCATGCGTTCGAGCGCCCACAGAGGAAGCGTGAGTACGCATTTCCCTGTCGGGCACACGAAACTCATCTTCCCCGGCACATACGCTTCCGGTGCGAGGTTGACCTTGATGGCCAACTGATCGTCCGGATACTGCCCGTTAGCCGGGCAGCCGAAGGCGCAGAGCCCAAACGTAGGCTTCTTCTTGGCGCCGTGTTCGTCGATGACGAACGTGCAGTCGTCTTTGATGAGCGCGCTCATCTCTGCCGGAGACAGCGAGGCATGTACGGAGACACCTGCGCCACCTGCGACCTCGACCACATCCGCCTGACGGCGGTAGTTTAAGGGGACGCTGTAGCAGTAGGACTTGCGGGGAGCTTGACGCTTGCGCGCCCAGTTCCCGCACCCGAGCGGATCGAGGAACTCGTAGCTCCTTCCGCTCTTGGTGGTCAGTGCGAACCGAAGTGCGCGTTGACCGCCGGGGATCATAACCCTGACGTTCGAGATCATCTGATCGTTGCCGAACATCATGTCGTCGATCATCACACCTTCTGCGATGGTGATCATCTCGCCATTCTCCTTATTCTGGAGATAGGCTTTGATCTCGGCCCAGTCCGCGCGCGGAACACCGAAGCAGTAGAGCATTCGCTCGATCTTGGCGTCGGTGAACTCAGCCTCTCGCGTGGGGGCGTAGGGGTTACCCCCCGACACCCTCCAGTTGAAGACCTTGCCCGTGTCGCCAGGCTTGCAGGGTGCGGAGCGGGCGCCACGAGTGGCAACCCGTTCCGGACGATGCGCATACGCAACCGGCTGAAGAGCCGGTTGCGCCTTGGGCGCCGCAGCGACCGGAGCCGATGCAGGTGCCGTGACTGGCGTAGGCGCAGAAACAGGCTGTGCCTGATTGGTGTTCACCACTTCTCCGTTTGGATCAGTGGCTTTCGGCGCAGAAGCCGCAGCAGGAGGCACCGCCTTCTGAGATGCTGCAGCGACTTGTTTCGGATGATCACCCTTCCAGGGAGCCCACCAGAGCAAGCCGACGATGAGCGCCAAAGCCAGGACGCCCACAACTGTCAGGATCCCGGCTCTCCCGAGCGCAGGTCCCGATTTACGATTGGTCGCCATTATGACGCTCCTTCGTTGCTATGCCCGAAGGCAGTTGACGTTACTAGTTACAAAGATCAGTTGAATCTATTTGTCTTCACACTGGCTTTCGCCAATTGCGAAGAGCTATCCATCCGCGAACGGCTAGTTCGCGACCGGGTAGCTCTCAACAAGCGTGGCCATGACCACGAAACGATCCTGCTTTGAAGCGAACGAGTCGCAGGTGACGAGGGTAAGGGTGTGACCCTCGCTCGTCAAGGGAATTGCATCCTGTCCTGCATTCGCCTCATAGACCTTGTCTACCGCATAGACGTAGACCAGGCCATTTCCTTCCACCTCAATCCGATCTCCCTTCTTTAGATTCTGAATATCGTTGAATGCCTTGTATGCGGCATTGTGCACGACCGGCAGATAGCTTGAGTGCCCGAAGAGGACCACATTACCTTCCTCGCCAAGCTTGGCCGAGGTTGGGTAGCGCACGGCACCCTTGAGGAGTAGCTCATCAAGGACTGCGATATTGGTCGAGGTCGGATTTGCGATTGTGACGGTGCGACCGAGTGACGGAATCGACATACGGGTAGGAGCAGCCACTGGAAGCGCGTTAAGCGCCGATGCGGTCAGCCGAGGACCCGTTACGATCTCGTTCACCTTTAGGACCGGATCAAGTCCCATACTTGCAAGGAGCGAATATGAGAAGAAAAAGACCATAGCGAAAGATGCCAGGAAGATCCACTTCCGGGCAGACACGCGCTGTAGTGCAGCCATAAGACCGCGCTGGTGGGCCGTTTTTTCCATATGCTCTTACATATAACTACACTAAATAGTGCTGGTTGTCAAGTCTACAGTCGTTTCTAGACATTTCTGGTCTTCAAGGTACCTTCAGATTCGTGAACGTATGCTGAAGCGTCCAAAAGGCAAAGTTTGACAAATAAATGGCCTGTGGTATATATACTCTATTATGGAAACGACTGAAAAGACAACAATCGAGACAAAGACAGGGCGTTCCCCTGCAACGAGCGCTCTTGCGCTGGTAGGTGTCATTGCTCTCATCCTGCTTGGCATGGCACTTGCGGTATATGCCGTACGCTTCCTTCCATCTGCCATGTCAGGTCTTGGCGAGGCAGCAGTCTCCCTTTCAAGGGTCTTTACCCCAGGGAATGAGGGTGACGTTGAGGTTATCGACCAGCCTGCCACTCCTCGTGAGCCGGGTCTTGTGGTAACGATCCCGATCGGCGAGCCAACGGCTCCCGCATCAGACGCTCCGGCAACGCCTACGACCCCTGCGCCAACATACGTACCCCCAACCTATACGGTACCTACCCGCCCTGTTGTTGTTCCCGTCCCTTCAACCGGAGGAGCATCCACCGGATACGGATCTCCTGACCTTCGTGTCGAGATCCTTGAGGTCGGCTATGTCACCCGCGACGGTGACTCGAGCACCTTCCGCGCTTCGTCCCGCGTCCCACGCGGCGAGCAGGGTGCCGTACGCTTCCGTCTTGCGAACATTGGTACGAATAGTTGCGGAGCCTATGAATACGAGGTTACGGTCAAAAATGATGATAACCGAACCGACACCGCAACCGGTCGCGCTCCCGCACTTGGTGCAGGTCAGTCAGTGGTTACCTACGCATACTTTGACGCACGGGTCTCCGGTGATGTAGAGATCGATATTGAAATCGACTCAGATGACGATGTGCGCGAGTCTAACGAGCGCAACAACACCGACTCCGAGGAGGTCTCCGTTCGCGACTAATACGAGTAAACGAGAAAGGCCCGAGGAGATCCTCGGGCCTTTTCTTATACGTCGAGGTTGGCGAGTCGTGCGTTTGACTGAATGAAACTCTTTCGACTTGCAACATCGGTACCCATGAGGATGTCGAAGATGCGGTCGGCCTCCTGCGCATCATCTACCGTCACACGCTTCAAGACACGGTTCGCAGGATTCATGGTTGTCTCCCAGAGCTCCTCAGGGTTCATCTCACCGAGACCCTTGTATCGCTGGATGCTGATCTTCCCGCTTCCCTTCTTTGCAACAACCTCCTCTTCAGGAGCCTCATCTCCCTCCTCTTCTGTCCCCTGACTCTCGTCCATGGCTTCAACCGCGTGTGCGGCGTCGTCTCCAAGAATCACAAACTTTTCCTGATCTGAGTATGCATAGTGCACCTCCTTCCCCTTTTTGATCTTGTAGAGCGGTGGTTGAGCGATGTAGATGAAACCACCATCAATGACCGGGCGGAAGTGACGATACAGAAGTGTCAGCAAAAGCGTACGGATGTGTGCACCGTCCACGTCGGCGTCGGTCGCGATGATGATGGTGTGGTAGCGGAGCTTTGAGATATCAAAGATGTCACCGATAGCGGTACCGAGCGCGACCACGAGATTCTTGATTTGCTCAGACGCGAGCATCTTATCGAGGCGTGCGCGCTCGATGTTAAGGATTTTACCGCGTAGCGGAAGGATGGCCTGGGTGCGCCTATCGCGACCCATCTTCGCCGAGCCACCTGCAGAATCTCCCTCCACAATAAAGAGTTCCGACTCAGACGCATCCTTGGTCTGACAGTCCGCGAGCTTGCCCGGGAGCGTCATGCCCTCAAGTGCACCCTTACGCAGCACCGAGTCCTTTGCAGCTTTTGCGGCCTTGCGAGCCTTCAAGGCGAGCAGCACTTTGTTGATGATGGCTTTCGCGTCATCAGGGTTCTCCTCAAGGAAGGTTGAGAACGCGCCACCAAATACGGTTGCGGTTGCGCCCTGCGCTTCTACTGATCCCAGCTTACCCTTAGTCTGACCCTCGAACTGAATCTCAGGCATCTTGATTGAGATCACGGCCGTGATGCCTTCAAGCGCGTCGTCTCCCGTGAAGTTCTCCTCGCTCTCTTTGAGGATGCCGGCTGAGCGACCGTACGAGTTAAGGGTACGGGTGAGTGCAGTCTTAAAGCCCGTCACGTGGGTGCCGTGCTCTGGGTTGTAGATATTGTTTGCAAAGGCGAGCAATCGAGGACTTAGGTCATCGGTGTACTGAAGCGCCACTTCAACCATGACGTCATTCTCGGTCGAGTCCACATAGAAGATGTTCTTGTGTGCTGCCGTCTGGTGCTTGTTATAGAAACTGATGAGGGAGCGAAGGCCGCCTTCAAAGTAGAAGGACATAGACGGACAGTCGAGACCCAAGTGGCGCAGATATACAGTATCGATGTTGTCGCCCGCGAATCCTGCTTCGGTCACCTCCCGGGCGTCAATGACGGTGATACGGGTACCCTTCACAAGGTATGCCTGCTGGCGCATGTGCGCGACGATCTTGTCCCAGTTCTGCACGATGCCGTCCTTAAAGATCGTGGCGTCCGGCTTGAACATGACGATGGTGCCGTTGTGTGCGGTCTTACCCACCTGCTTCACTTTCCCCTGTGCCTTACCGATCTTGTATTCTTGCACGTGGGTAGCGCCGTCCTTGTGCACGACAACCTTGGTGTGCTCCGAAAGTGCGTTCACCACCGATGCACCGACGCCGTGGAGGCCTCCCGAGACCTTGTATCCAGAGTCCTCGCCACCGAACTTTCCTCCGGCATGGAGCGTGGTCATGATGGTCTCGAGTGCCGAAACCTTCGTCTTCGGGTGGATGCCTACCGGGATGCCGCGACCGTTATCTACCACGCGGACGTAGTCTCCTGGGAGGAGCGCCACCTCGATATCGTCCGCGAACCCACCCATGGCCTCGTCGCGGGAGTTATCGAAGATCTCGGTGACGAGATGATGGAGACCCTCGGGACCGGTTGTACCGATGTACATACCTGGGCGCTTACGGACCGGATCAAGACCCTCAAGGACGGTAATCGACGATGCGTCATAATCGCCTCCTTTAGAGGCGCTCTTTTTACCCTTTTCGTCGCTAGCCTTAGCCATATTTCGTACTTAGAGTATAGCATGAAATGAGTAACTTTTCAGGCAAATACGGTACTCTACAGGGCATGAGAACAGTGATTATGGGCATGGGTATTCCAGGATCCGGGAAAACCACCTACCTCAAACCGCTTGCGGAGCGGTATGGGTTTACGTATGTGAGCCCCGACGAGATCCGAGCGGAACTAACCGGTAGCGCAACCGACCAGTCCCGCGACGAGGATGTATGGACCTTGGCTCGGGCACGAATTGCGCAGGCGCTCGAAGGGAATGCGAGCGTGGTCATGGATGCCACATTCAGCATTACTCGGTATCGTGCGGAGTTTGTAGATTTCCTGCGTGAAGCGGGAGCGCATATGGTCATAGGTATCGTTGCCGAGGTAGAACTTGAAACTGCACTGGAGCGGAACCAATCGCGCGATCGCGTTGTTCCGCGAGAGGTAGTGGAGCGTATGCATGCATCCTTTATCAAAGAACCGCCTTCACTTGAAGACGGTTTTGATGCACTCTTTACTCTCGATGAATTCGTAGAGCTTGAAGGAAAGCTACTCGGTTAACGAACCGTAAACCCTTCAACCGCGTTCAGCGCAGTCGTTACCCGCTCCATAGCCGGATCAAGGTCAGCGTCCGAGAGCGTACGGTCCATAGACTCAAACACGAGACGGAATGCATATGACGTGCGGCCGTCCTTAGTAAACTCATCAAAGAGATCGATACGCACCAGGAGATCTCCTGCTTCAGAAAGAATCGTGTTTGCGACTGCCGACTCCCCCGTTCCCTCAGGCGTCCATACCGCAATATCCCGAAGCGCAAACGGATACTGACTGAATGGCTTGTATGCACCGAGCTTTGGTGCGGCAAGCGCATAGTCCTCACCGAGTTTCTCCAGGTTCACTTCAGAGAGGTTGATCTCCACCATCGACGCATCCAGTGCGTAACGAGCTTTTACCGGTTCTGCAAACAAATCCTGCTCAAGTGCCGCGACATGATCTTTTATGAGATCAGCATCAAATTTTCCAACAAGCGGACGGACACCAAGTGCGAGTACGAGGAATTCTCCATCGCCCGTGAACACATTCCCGAGATCGAATAGACGCACATCCTTATCCGGACCCGCCAGCCGTGGTGCCATCTGTGCCGCACGGGTAAGTGAGTCCTCAAGATTTGTTAGGAGCGACGCACGTAGCCACGGCCTATCCTCCTGAAGAGGATTAGCGAGTGCTACCTCTCCCTCCTTCGCGAAGCTCTGGGTTGAGACCTCGGAGTATCCGCGCTCAGTGAGAAAGTCCTTGATGCGCTCAATGCCTCGGTAGCGACGCTGATCGGGAGCCTGTGACTGAGTTGGAAGCTCGATTGAAGGAATATGTTCGTATCCAAGTATGCGACCTACTTCCTCGACAAGGTCCTCGGCGATGACGAGGTCCCGCCGCTCAAATGACGGGAGAACAGCGAATACGTCATCGGCTTCGGTATATGAAAAACTGAGACGATTGAGTGCGCCTTTCACGTCTTCTGCGGAGTACGTAGCGCCGAGAAGCGTATTGATCTTTGTAAGCGATACCTCAACAGCGGTGACGTCTGCTTCTGGGGTATACACATCGGTCACTCCTACGAGTGTGCCGCCTGCGATTTCAGTGATGAGTGCGATAACGTCACGCATACCGTAAGCGACAAGCGCGGGCGACGGCTTGTTCTGGAAACGCTGACTCGCATCAGTGAAGAGTTTGAGTGCCTGTGCAGTCTTTCGTACCTGTGTCCCATCGAAGCTCGCGGCTTCAACAATGAGGTTAGTGGTGGACGCATCAACCTCAGCAGCTTTCCCTCCCTTGATACCCGCAATACCAAGCGCAACGTCGGCGTTTCGATCGGTTATCAAAAGCGTGCCTTCGGGGAGAATATATTCATCCTTTGAGAGTGTCGTGATCCTCTCGCCTTCAAAAGCGCCACGGACACCAATCAAATAGCGACCATCCTTTGCGGAGAGCTTTCCTGCATCAAAAGCGTGGAGTGGCTGTCCGATGTTGAGCATGACGTAGTTCGTTGCATCCACCACATTGTTGATTGAACGCTGCCCCACTGCCTCCAGAGCACCCTTAAGCCAGTCCGGCGACGGACCCACCTTCACTCCCTCGATAAGAGCGGCCATATACCGAGGACAAAGCGCGGCATCCTCAACCTCAACCACCACCCGGTCCGTCTTTGGCTGTTCAGACACGTCAGTACGAAGCGGATCTTCCGTAAGCGGAAGATTGAGTGACGCAGCAACCTCTACCGCGACACCGCGATGACAGAGCATGTATGCTGCGCGGTCCGGAAGAATCTTTACATCAAGCATGTCGCCTTCGACTTCTTCAATCTCGACTGCGTGGAAGGTAAGTGCATCAGCAATCACTTCCGTAGAAGGAAGCTCTGTATCGAAGTAGTTCTGAAGCCAGGTGCGTGAGACTTTCATAGTTATGAGATATCAAACCCGAACGAGAACCGAAGATCTCCCGCATGGAAGGCACGAACATCAGGTACCCCATGCTTCACCATGATCAGTCGCTCGATGCCGCCGCCAAATGCAAAGCCTGAATATTTTTCAGGATCAATCCCGACATTTCGAAGCACCTGAGGGTGCACCATGCCGGCACCCATAACCTCAAGCCACCTCCCCTCTTTCCCAGGAGCCTCAAACCACACATCAACTTCTACCGAGGGCTCAGTGAACGGGAAGAAGGACGGACGGAAACGCACTTGAGAATTTTCTCCGAGGTACTCCTTGAAGAAACGATCGAGCGTACCCTTCAAGTGCGCAAGTGAGATTCCCTCACCCACTACGAGCCCCTCGTTCTGGTAGAACTGCGCCTCGTGCGTCGCATCCGTTGCTTCGTTTCGGTACACCTTTCCAGGAACGATGATGCGATAGGGAGGCTCTATACCCTGCGCCATCTTCTCTTCCATGTAGCGAATCTGCACCGAGGATGTCTGTGTTCTCGGAACACGCGGAGGATTCTCCTTCGTCCAGAAGGTGTCCTGCATGTCGCGAGCAGGGTGATCAGCCGGAACGTTGAGTGCGGTGAAGTTGTGCCACTCATCCTCAAGCTCAGGACCATGCGCCACGTCAAAGCCCATGCGTGAGAATATGTCCGCGATCTCGCGAATATCGCTTGAGAGAGGGTGTAGACGCCCGGCATCCATATGCAGGAGTATACATGGGGCACAATAGAAAAAATAGCCCAGTTTTGCTATGCTTTTAAGAACATCCCGGCTATGTCACTCGAGGTACTTGCCTACCCCTTCATCTTCCTCGGTCTTTATTTCGAGGTCTTCATGCTGCTCACCTTTCTCTCGGCTCCGGCGAGAGAACGAAGGCTCCGTCCCGCCTCCCTATCTACGCCCAAGGTAGCGATCATCGTGCCCTGCTGGAATGAGGAATCGACCATAGGCGGGACGGTCCGGTCGCTCTTGGCAATGGACTATCCGAAGGACAAACTCCAGATCATCCTCGTGAATGACGGCTCTACCGACAACACCCGCGCGGTCATGGACTCATACAAGGACCATGAACAGATCACGGTCTTGCATAAAGAGAATGGCGGGAAGCACACCGCCATCAATGAGGGTATCGAGATCGCAAAGGACGCCGAGATCGTCGGCTGCCTTGATGCCGACTCCTTTGTCGCCCCTGACGCGATGAAGGAGATCATCTCCTGCTTTGATAACCCAAGAGTGATGGCAGCAACCCCTGCCATGTCGGTACACGAACCAAAGAATTTCCTTGAGGGTATGCAGAACGCAGAATACATCATGGGTATCGCGCTTCGCCATGCGCTTTCAGCCGTGAATGGTATCTATGTGACACCAGGCCCCTTCTCCCTATACCGTAAGTCCATCATCGAGGAGCTGGGCGGATTCCGCCACGCACACCAAGCAGAAGACATGGAGATGGCGCTTCGTATCCAGAAGGCAGGCTACGAGATTGAGAACGCACCACGAGCGCGTGTATACACCAAGGTGCCCCGCACCGTACCCAAACTCATCAAGCAGCGAACTCGCTGGACGACCGGGTTCCTCAGGAACGTGACCATGGACTACCGCGGACTCGTGGGTAATCCAAAGTACGGTGTCTTAGGACTCCTTGTTCTTCCGCTTGGATTCGTGGCGATTGTGGGTGGTATCGGACTCTTTTTGGTTGCCGCTATTGAAATCATCCGCGGTATCTTCCACACACTTTCATTGACTGCTGGCATCCCTCTTTCCTACACCCTTGTTCCTCGCTTCTCGCTTGAGATGTTCTATGCACCCATCACCTTCGTGCTCGTGATCAGCACCGTGGTGACGATCATTGCCGTATCGTTTATGTACATGGGTCGACACGTCTCAAATACTCCAGCCTCCCTGTCCCTTTCCATTGTTGGCTATGCCTTCCTCTATGGCCTCATTGCTCCCTTCTGGCTCCTGCGTGCACTTATTGATGTGGTCACTGGGTACCGCAGAGCGTGGCGCTAGGGTATTCTATTTCCTATGAAAGCCTCATCTATGCCTCTCCCGCTCCGTAACGCACTTCTCGCGCTTATTATCACGCTCGTGATCATCGGTACGATTATCGCGACCATAAACTACCTCGACCGCCAGCGCCTTGCTGAGCTTGATGCGCTTCAGAACCAGCTCGCAACCGACACGCTTTCGATCGAGACCCAGTTCGCCCTTCTTGAAGAAGCTCCCTGTGAGGATCTCGCGGAAGGCACCTCGTTTGCAAAGGAGGTGGGTAACCTAGGTGATCGACTCGCCAGGAGCGAAGCCAGGCTTGGCTCAGACGACCCAGAAGTGCTCCAGCTCAAGAAGCAGTACACCCTTCTGCAGATCCGTGACTACCTCCTCACCAAGCGTCTTGCCGAGACCTGTGACGTGGATCCTGTGACTACCCTCTACTTCTACTCAAACGAAGAGCCCTGCGAGAGCTGTGAGCGAGCCGGTGTTGCGCTCTCGTATCTTCGTGAGACCTACCCATCGCTTCGCGTCTATTCCTTCGACTACGACCTTGATTTGGGCGCACTCCGCACCCTCGTTGCAGTCGAGAAGATCAATCCAGAGTTCCCTGCATTCGTAATCGACGGCAAGCGATCCTATGGATTTGAGGAACTTGAGGAGTTTGAGACCCGGTTCCCGAAATCGCTGTTTGCAACGACGACACCAGCAAAAGACGGAGAATAAGTAAAAGCCCCTCATGGGGCTTTTACTGTTGGAGCCGCCTCCCAGGCTCGAACTGGGGACCTTCACTTTACAAAAGTGTTGCTCTACCAACTGAGCTAAGGCGGCTTAATTACGTTGTATCACACTACCCCTCCTCTGACTCCTTCTTCTCCGCAATCGATAGCCGGCGAAGCCTGACTGTCCGCTTCACATGCTGCACTGCTTCTTTGAACGTGCGGCGTTCCTTAACAGGTGCCTCCTCGGTGCGACCGCGGAGCTGCCGCACAAAGCGAGTGAGCACACGCTCGATGAAGCGGACAACAATCAACGATGCGTGTGCAAGATCATGAAGGATCCGTTCGATAATATCGCGTACCGTATCACGTGCAAAGGCACCGAGGTCCACATGCGAGAGAATGAACCCTGCCTGCCCCACCTTTCGGTCGAGCCTGCGACGCATACCGCCCAAGATACGCATACCGCTTCCCGCCTCAAACGCCGTCAGGCTCAGAAACCCGATAAGGAGAACGAGGGAGACAACGATGGCGATGATGTAGCTCATACAGAGCTCCGCAAGCTATCCGCGCGCGGAGAATCGAGCGAACTTAGAGACGATGACGCGCTCACCAAACTTCTGGGATGCCTCATCAATCAACTGCTTCACCGTCTTTGATTCATCCTTAATGTATGACTGGTTGAGGAGCACCGAGTCACGGAAGTAGCTCTCCATCTTGCCAGCAAGAATCTTCTCCTGCATCTCAGCAGGCTTATCCTTCACCTCTTCGGTAAAGATCGCGAGAGCAGCGTTCTTCTCGTTTTCACCAATCTCTTCGCTTGAAAGATACTGGGGGTTGGTTGCCGCAACCTGCATGGCAAGCTCGCGGGCAAGAGCCTCAAACTCAGGGTTCTTTGCAACGAAGTCAGTCTCAGAGGCAAGGAGGACCATGGCACCGATTGCCTTGTCGTGGAGGTAGGTACCCACTGCACCGGCACCAATCTCGCGATCCGACTTCTTGTCAGCTGCTTCTGCTGAGCGCTTGCGGAGGATCACCTCAGCCTTCTCGACGTCGCCGCCAGCTTCCTCAAGTGCCTTCTTGCACTGCATAACAGAAAGGCCCGTAGACTCACGGAGCTGCTTCACAACATCAATAGAGATTTCCATAGGTACAACAATAGTTATTAAAAATGCCGCCCAGACAGCGGAGCCGGATTAACCGCGCTGTCCCTCCTCGAATGCAGTCGCGAGCTCGCCGAGCACGAGATCAATCGCCTGGCGCGATGCGTCATTCACGACGATTGGGAATGCTGCATCTTTGAGATCGCAATCTGAACTCATGATTCCGATGATCGGAATACCAGCAGAGCGAGCCTCCTTAGTTGCGTGTGCCTCATGACGAGTGTCGACGATGACGAGTGCGTCAGGACGCTTTGCAAGGGAGGTGATGCCTGCGAGACGCTCCGAGAGCTTGTCGATCTCACGATCGATACGAATGCGCTCAAGCTTGGTGTAGATCTTCGAGAGCTCTCCGGTGTCGCGCTTGCTTGAAAGGTCTGCAAGACGATCGATACGCTTCTTGATCTCCACAAAGTTGGTGATGGTACCACCGAGCCAGCGACCAGCAACATACGGCTGTGCGAGGCGCTTGCCGGTAGCGGCAACGGCGTCAGACGCTTCACGCTTGCCACCCACAAAGAGGACGGTCTTGCCGTCACGAGCAAACGCTGCAAGTGCAGCCTTTGCCTTAGCAAGCTGCTCATCGGTCTTCACGAGATCAAAGATCTCAACTCCTCCCTTATTCCCAAGGATAAACGAGCGCATCGACGGGTGGCGGCGGCTCTTCACATGGGCAAAATGCGCGCCCACCTCAAAAAGGCGGTCTACACCGGGGCCCGTGGTGCTGGTAGTACTCATATATTTACGTGCGCATAGCCTATCACAAGCAGTTCTAGGGCTCAATCCCCTGCCTCAGCGGGCCCTACCCCGCCGGTAGCTGCAGCTGCCTGGAGCGCATCAACAATGGGGTCAATGCCGCCAAGCATGATCTTGGGGAGATTATGGAAATTCTGCTTCAAACGATGGTCCGTGACGCGATCCTGCGGGAAGTTGTAGGTACGGATCTTCTCGGAGCGGTCCCCGGTCCCGATCTGCCCCGCACGCAGCTGTGCATGCTTCTTCGCCTCCTCTTCTTCGTAGAGCGTCTCGAGCTTCGCAGAGAGGATCTCAAGGGCCTTCAAGCGATTGTTGAGCTGTGAACGCTCGCTCGTCGAGCGCACATCAATGCCGGTAGGCTTATGAATAAGGCGCACCGCGGACTCCACCTTGTTCACGTTCTGTCCACCTGCTCCCCCGCTTCGCGAGAATTCCATCTCGATATCAGCTGGATTGATCTCGAATTTTGGTTTGGTGCGAATCGGGAGCGAGGCCACCGAGGCGGTTGAAGTATGAATGCGACCAGACTTCTCGGTGAGCGGAATGCGCTGGACCCGGTGCACCCCGGTCTCATGGCGAAGCGCCTCATACGCGTCACTCCCGTCGACCTGCACCGTGAGGTCATCGATGACGTGTACGCGCCATCCTTTTGATTCAGCGTATTTGGTGTACATGTCACGAAGCTCGCTCGCAAAGAGCGAAGCCTCGTCTCCACCCGCGCCTGCCCGGAACTCAAGCACCACGGCCTTCGGAAGTACCTCCTCTTCCTTCTCCTTATTCACAATGTCCTCGATAGTAGAGAGAATCTCCGTCTTACGCGTTTCTATGCGCTGCAGATCCTCCTGCGCCATGGCAAGCAGGTCTGGGTCATTTCCAGCAGCAACACTCGCTTCCTCCGCCTCCTTATCGAGACGCTCGTATTCCTCCGCAAGGTATGCGGTTTTATGGTTTGCCTTGAATTCGGGTGAATACTCCATGGTGTGATGATAACGCATGAGCGCCCCGCCCATAGGGCGAGGCGCTCAGTACGTGGTCGTTACTTTCGCTTTGCGGCGGCGACCTTCTGCTTGAAGCGCTCAACGCGGCCGGTCTTATCAAGCGTACGGTCCTCGTTGGTATAGAAGGGGTGGGACTTTGAAGAGATCTCGACGATCACCTTCGGGTACTCCTTACCCTCATAGGTACCGGTCTCGGTCGTATGGATGGTCGATCCAATGATGAAGACCTCGCCTGAGGCGATGTCTTCGAACATGACCTGCCGGTAGTTAGCCGGATGGATATCCTTTTTCATAACCCAAGGACTATACCAGAGGCCTGAGAGCTCTACAAGTTCTTAAAACTCTTCGTACTTAGGGATCACGTTTACCACCACATCCTTGGTGAGACTGCCACAGGCAAGGCGGAAGGTGGTCTGCTTGGTGATGCCGGAGACTACATGAGTCTGGTTCCCCACCGCACAAGAGCTTGCGCTTGCAGAATCAATTGGCGTGCCTGGGTTGTCGAGGTTCGTAACGGTGCAGGAAGCGGCTGAGATATCTGCACCTGCGCTCCATGCAAGCGTGACTTGTGGTATGCCACTTGGATTCACGCGGTTTGGCGTTGCGGTGATCGAGAGGGTGCCATTGTTGGAGCAGGATCCACCGCCACCAGAAGAAGGTGCACAGGAGCCCGTGGTGTTGGTGCCGTATACCGTAGTACCAAGGGTGCAGTTAGCTGCGCGGGGCGTGCAGGAAGTGCCGGAGCACATCGAGGAAGCGGTGCCACAGGAGATAACAGAGCAGGTAGGGGTGGGTGCAGACGTACCTAAATAGATATTCCCGCATGAATCGGTGCACGTGCTTCCGATCGGCGTAATTGCTGCGCAAGAAGAGTTAGCAACGCAGGCTGGCGCACAAACCCCATCGGTCTTTGTTCCATTTACGACAGTAGTACTACAGTTGCTGGCCCGAGCAGTACATGTGCTACCGCTGCAGATAGTAGAAGCAGCACCGCAACTGATAACGGAACACGTTGGTGGTGGTGGAGGTGCGCCGAGGCAATTCGTATTGTAGTAAGTAAGCGTAGCTGGATTGGGGGCAATTCCGCCAGGACCATATACGCCGTACACAGAAGTACCCCATGACGACGCTACTAACTCAAGGGTAGGGCAAAGCGAACCAGTGTCAAAGCAGCAAGGTGCCGGACCGATTTCTGCGCGGACCTGACTTGAGAGGAAGATACCCCCTGCAAGAACGAGAAAGGCCAGTAAGTAGATAAGAGCGACGTGGATTCGATATGAGGACATCATGGTACGAGAAAAGTGGTTAGACCAAAGAGAAGCTGGAATTCGAGGGGCGCATTCTGCGGAGACTCGAGGCTGTACTGTCGTACAGGAGTAACGCCGCTTGGTGAATCAGTCCGTGAATTGAGCAGGTAGATCGAAGTGTCGGTGAGCGCAAGCGTCGGCATAGACCCCAGAGTTGCCTGGTACTGCGCAATAGGTTGTGCGCCCTCCGGAGCGATACGACTCACAAGAATATTTCCACTCGCTGCATCGGCCCAGGCAATGATACTGCGATCGGGAGATTGTACGGGTGATGGGATAGACGCAGCCTTAATCCCGGCATCCATGATGCGATTTTGACGCGAAACGAGGTCGTATGTTACGAGGCCGTCCGACGTAAACCACACGAGCTGCGTATCAGAAAGAAACGATGGTGCCACACCCACACCCAGGAGTTGCGGCTCCTTTGTACTAGCATCGATAAGATAGATATTCCATCCGGGGACAGATGGAGCGACCGTGTCAGCTGTACTAGTAGCATCCTCAGGTGGGGCTTCAGCATAGGCAATAAGGTTACCGTTTGGAGATATGCTGACATGCGTCTTTGGAAGAGGCGAAGTATAGAGATCCGTACTTCCGGACCGCACAGTAAAGGTATGCCTATCGACAGATGCTATGGAGGCAGAAACCTTGCCAGCATGCGCATACGAAAGCACTCCCCATGTCTTCTCAAGACTGCGGTCCATAAGGAGACCCTTCCAGTCATAGACTGCAGTTCCATTCGGATGCAGAACTATAAAAAAGCCGTGGCGTGCATCCTCCGGAATCGCGAACACTGCCTCAATGCGCTTCCATGACGTAGCGAGCAACACCGCGGTCACGAGGACGGCGACGATCAGTGAGCCGATAAGGAAGGCAGGCAGCAATCGACGTCTCGGAGGCAAGGAATCCTGAGGTGGCATAACGTTACTCTAAGTATCGCGCGTGCATGAGATTCGACTAATCTTTTATGTGGAAAACTTTCCCAATTGAGACGCGAGGCACCCACATCCCGCAGAGCAAACTACAGCTAGTTGCTATTTAAGATTTCAATATCGCTCAGGAAGCCCTGCCTTCCCCATCACACTATTGGCATATCCTTGTCCCGAGGTCGTCCAACTACTGACAGTGTATTACTACAGGGCGACTCTGTGCCCTGCCAGGGCAAGGACCTAGGTTCCATTACTATTTATCGTACTTTGCGCTCAGCAACGATACACTCACAGAAGTGTGGCGAGGCTCTAAAACTCCTCGAACTTAGGGATGACATTCACCACCACATCCTTGGTCAGGGATCCACAGGCAAGGCGGAAGGTGGTCTGCTTGGTGATGCCGGAGACTACATGAGTCTGGTTCCCCACTGCGCAAGAGCTTGCGCTTGCAGAATCAATTGGGGTCGATGGGTTATCGAGGTTCGTGACGGTGCAGGAGGAGGCGGAAATGTCTGCACCTGCGCTCCATGCAAGCGTGACCTGGGTTGAGCCGTTTGGATTTACGCGGCTTGGCGTGGCGGTGATCGAGAGCGAGCCGTTGTTGGAACATGCAGCTGCCGCGGGACATTCTGACGCACTGCACTGTGTGCCTACCATTGCAGGACATTGGTCTACCACTGCAGGCGTGCTGCCAGAGCATGTGCCGTTACACTGCACCGTGCCACCCGCTACACCGCAGGAATTTGTGTTGCAGGCATTACCCATACTTGCAGAACAGGTGGGAGCAGGACACTCTGAAGCGCTACACTGCGTACCTGTCATTGCAGGGCATTGATCAATCGCAGCAGGGGTTGCACCCGAGCAGGCACCATCACAGAGCACCGTGCCACCCGCTACACCGCAGGAATTAATGTTGCAGGCGGTACCAGTCGTTGGAACACAGGTAGGAGTGGTAACAACCGGACAGGATGTTGCACTACATTGTGTACCTACAATTAAAGGACACTGGTCGCTGACTGAGTTTGATGGCACGGTTGCAGAGCAGGCACAAGTGCCACTACTCGTCGTGTATTGTGTGCCGGTCCCTGCCAGTCCGCAGATATTGGTGCTTGGGGAAGTAGAGCACGGCTGCCCTGCAGTAGGGCAAACAGGAGGAGGGACAGTTACCGTCCACGACTGTGTACAACCGGTGTAACAGATCTGACCCGGCGGCACCGTCCAAGGAAGGAGACAGATCGAAGGATATGGGACGCAGATAGTAGACCCTGAAGGACTTCCGCACTGGCTGCTGTTACCCGATGACGGCGTAGGCGTACAGGAGGTCCCAGTCGTAGTACATGAAGCCGAGCAAGACACGGTTGTGCCCGACTGTGCACGGATATCCTGGACGAAGGTGGACCCTGTTAGCAGTACAACTGCTGCGAGAGCGTAGATTGAAAAGGTGATAGCGCGCTCAGAAAAAGGAAAGGTCATGGTACGAATTGGGTTACACTGCCGCCTGGAAGGCCCGGTACGATTGTTCCGTAGGCATCGGTTCCGAGTTCATGCTGATAGATCACTTGACCTGAATTGTCCGCATTTGCGCCGATAATATATAGAGCAGTGTTCCCAAGGACTGGCTGCAAGCCTTCGGTCTTCATATGTGTCGCCATTGACTCGATCCCCCCATCAATGAGTCGGACGATATGTATACCATCAGTCTCAGCCCAGGCTAGTAGTGAGGCGTCTGGAGAGACAGTTGGAGAGAAGAAAAGGACAGGGTCTTTACGCATACCAGCAGCAACGACTTTCGTCTCCTTGGTCGTTAGATCGTATGAGACCAGATCATTGCCTGCAAACCACATAACGATCGTGTCAGTCCGGAAGAAGGGCATCGAGCCTTCGCCGAGCACTTCCTGACTCCTTCCATCTTCTCCTGCCGAATACACCGTCGTAGGAATTGTTTTTCCTGCATCTACCGCATTTTTGATAGCTGTTGAGTCTGCTGCTGCAAACACAACGTTCTTCCCGTTCGGCGACACGGCAGCGCTAAATACCTGCCGCTCATGGGTGTAGTAGCGTACGGTCGTATCAACGCGTATTTCGTACGCTCCACCATCTGCGGACGTAATGTACGCAAGATGACCATCGCGTCGTGCCATGGAACTAATCGGAAGAGCGGTTCCAAGATCTACCGATTCATATCCATCCATCCCTTGCATATAGAGCTTTCCATCTACTATGACAAAGCTCTGCGTGAGCGCTGCTGGCGACTCTTCTGTCTTTAGAAGGAACGGATCGAGAAGCCCGGTGAAGTATGCGCCGGCTGCGGCAGCGATAAGTATGACTAGTATAACGATCGCGATACTAAGCCCGCGGGGAACTCGAGATCGTGCCGGAGGTAGAAGAGGCGGCGGGGATGACAATGCGGGTGATACGTCCATATGCGGTAAGAATAGCACTATCCGTTACGCAACCAGGGCGCCCCATCGTTCACCTGTGGAGTATTAATTCGCATTCAATACATCAATATCGCTCTGGAAACCAGCTGCCTTCCCCATCACGCTATTTGCATACCCCTGACCCGAGGTCGCCCAATTACCGCCGGCATAGTACTGAGCAGCAGCGCGATGCTCAGCCTGCCCGCCTGCGGCAGCACCCAGATCCTGGAGGTAAAGACCGGTCGCCATGATCGCATGGGACGGGTTCCATGGGTCGGTAGCTGCTACCCCAAGCGCTCCCGCAAGTCGTCCCTCGTACGCTGCCCAGGTTGATGGAATGAACTGGGTTGGACCCATCGCTCCTCCGTAGCCACCCGGAAGTGGACAAGAAACCGGCTGGGTCGACCAGTCACGACCAAGCGCGTCCATGATCCTCTGGAATGGCACCGTGTCGCGCGGCACCTTCATGGTTCCGGGGAACGGGTTACCCGTGTTCTTTCCCTTTCCGTCTCCAGTCTCAAGAGAGGTGATCAGACACTGACCGACATTCTTTCCAAGATCGGACTCCTGCGACAGGATCGCAAGGATGAGTGCCGCGCGCACTCCGGTCTTCTGCGATGCGACCTTTGCGTACGTAACCGCGTCACCGAACTGAATGCCCTGCGCATCACGCAGTGGGAAGAGTGTCGCCCTAATCTGTGCAGCGGTCTTCTCCTGTGCATTCTTCAACTGACGGTAGAGATCTTCCTGCCCCTTGGTCTTTGCAAGGAGTACGCGCTTCTCTTCTTCTTGATCCTCCACCTTCTGCTGCTCAAGCACATGCATCTGACGCAGCTGCTGCTGCGAGACGCGTTCGCCTTCAAGCTCGACTTTCGCGCCTTCGGATTCAGTCCGTGTCTCAACAATCGTATCGAACGAGGTATAGAGAGCAGCGTTCACTGCCGCAAAATCATCGAGGTCCCCAAAGAACTCAGAGACGTTCTGCGCCGACATCACCACCTCAATCAACGAATAATCATCGAGCTGCTGGGTATTGCGGATGATCTGTGCAAGCGAATCCTTTTCATCAGCGAGCTTCGTGGTCAGCATTGAAATATTCTGGCTATGCGTATTGATGTTGCCAGTCAACTGCTGGATCGCGACTTCAGTTGCGCGCACGCGGAGTTTTGCCTTCTTGATCTCGCCATCAAGAATTGCGATGTCGCGTTTGAGGGATTCACCCTGTGTATTCAAAGAATCGATCGTGCCCTGGGTGGCAGCGATCTCTTTTTCAAGTGAGGCGAGCTGGCGCTCAAGCTGTGCACGCTGCTCGGGAGAGAGGTTGGGGTTTTGCGCATCCGCAACATGCGGATGAGCGGAGGCGCCGATGATAAATATCGCTCCAAGAGCGATTATAGAAAGTATGCCGCGCATAGAACTCATGGAGTATATCATTATGACGAAAAAGACCGCACGAACTTTCGTGCGGTCTTTTCATGAAGAAGAAAATCTTATTCGGCTCCTTCTTCCTCCTCTTTACCTTTCTTCTCAACCTCAATTGCATCCATATCAGGAGCGGCAGTGTCTTCCTCAGTCTCAACGGCAACCGCCTGAGCAAGTGCGACCACTTCTTCAGGATCGGTGGTGATGGTGACGTCTGCCGGAGCCTTAAGTGCACCGACGTGGATCTGATCACCTTCAGCCGCAAGTGCGGTGATATCCACCTCAATCTCATGCGGAAGCTTTGCCGGATCTGCCTCAACTTCAACTTCATGGATAACCTTCACAAGGTTAGCGCCCGTCTTCACCGCCATAGACTCACCAACGAACGAGAGCGGGATCATGACCTTCACCTTGGCGCCCTTCTCAACTGCATAGAAATCAGCATGACGAGGGCGGCTGGTGACTGGATCAAGGTCGATATCGTGGATAAGAACCTTCACCGGTTTATCAAGACCAGAGAGCTCAATAAGAGTGGACTCACCCTCGTTGCGGAGGATGCGCTCGAAGTCAGCAAGGGCGATGGAGATGTTCATCGCGTCCTGCTTGGGGCCGTAGACGACCGCTGGCATGGTGTCGGTAGCTTTCGCTTCCGAGCGCGCAGCCTTCCCAGTCGCCTCGCGGGCGGTTGCAGATAACGTAATCATATGGAGGCGAGTATGCCTGAAAGAGCGCGAAGTGGCAAGCTATTCGCCCTTCGCGGCCTTATATACGCTCTGCAGTCGTTCAATATATACGGCCTGTGCTGCCTCAATATTCTCATCCTTCCCGCCCCACGCACGCAGTGCCTCATCCTGGAGCGCCCTTGAATACGAGAAGGTCATAGGCCAGGGAGCGCTCTTTGCCTTTGCTTCCCGCTCAATGGCACGCAGGTTGTCGGTTGCCTGGTCTGGTGACTGCCCTCCAGAGAGGAATACCACCCCGCCAAGCCCACGCGGCATAGTCTGCATAAGCGCACCGACCGTATCCTCCGCCACCTCCTCAGGAGTATCGGTCCTTCCGCTTTTTGAACCTGAAATCGCCATCGCCGTCTTAAGGATCACCCCTGACATATCGACTGCCTGATTCTGAAGTGCCTCAACCAGTGTTGCGAGCGTCTCCTCCAGGACCTGACGACTACGAAGGCGACTGTGGTTTCCTTCAAGGAGTACTTCCGGCTCAACCATAGGCACCATACCTGCCTTCTGCACCTCAGCGGCGTACTGCGCAAGACGCTTCGCGTTTTCTACCATCACCATGGACGTTGGGAGTCGATCGCCATCGATCTTGATGACGGCACGCCACTTCGTGAATCCGGTACCAAAGGTGTCGCGGTATTCCGCAAGACGTTCAGGAAGTCCGAGGAGTCCCTTGGTGATACTCTCATCAGGACTTTCCGGATGCGGTTCAAGGCCTTGATCTACTTTAATGCCGGGGATGATACCGCGAGAGGCGAGCATCTCGCCAAACAATTTATTGTTACCTGCCTTCTGACGTAGCGTCTCGTCATACAAAATCACGCCTGAAAGATACTCTTCTAATCCAGGACACGACAGGAGAAGATCACGCTCCTTTCGGCGCATCTCCTCACCTGTTTCGATGCCATAGGAAGCAAGTCGCTTATCGGCACTTTCAATACTTTCATCAGCTGCAAGGATTCCCTTTCCGGGATGCACGAGAAGACGTGCGGTTTCAAGTAGATCGGTCATGTGAAAAAGTTTAGCATGCTACACTTTCGCGTAATGGCTGCACTTGATTTTCTTGCAATCGGCGACATCGTCTCCGAACCGTTTATCAAACTCAAGGATGCGTACATCGCGACCAGCGAGCAAGACGAAGAGAACCTCTGCATGCGCTTTGGTGACAAGATTCCGTACGATTCAGTAACCTTTGTGGCGGCGGTGGGTAACGCGTCTAACGCGGCCGTGTCCGCTGCGCGCCTTGGACTTTCCTCAGCGCTTCGCGGGTACGTGGGTGATGATCGATACGGTAAAGAATGCCTTGAGGTGCTTGAGGGCGAGAAGGTGGATACGTCTCTTATGGTTATCGAGCGCGGGAAGCAGACCAACTACCACTTCGTTCTCTGGTTCCAGACCGATCGCACCATCCTCGTGAAGCATGAGGACTATAACTACACCGTCCCCGAGGTCTCTGAGAGCCCGAAGTGGGTGTACCTTTCCTCTCTTGCCGCTAATTCCCTCGCCTACCACGACGCGCTTGCCGACTGGCTTATCGCACACCCTGAGATCAAGTTTGCGTTTCAGCCAGGCACCTTCCAGATGTCGCTTGGTGTAGAGAAACTTAAAAAGCTCTACGCTCGTAGCGATCTCTTCTTCTGTAATCGTGAGGAGGCGGCGCGCATCCTGGGGCACCACGACACGAGTGACATTAAGCAGCTTCTAACTGATGTCCGTGCACTTGGTCCAAAGACGGTGATTATCACCGACGGCACAGAAGGCGCCTACGCCTACGACGGCGAAGCTATGCTCTTCATTCCTATGTACCCAGACACGCGCGGCCCCTACGAGCGCACCGGAGCAGGTGACGCATTTGCTTCAACCGTGTGCGCTGCTCTTGCACTTGGGAAGCCCATTGAAGAGGCGCTTCTCTGGGGACCTATCAACTCCATGTCAGTAGTGCAGGATGTTGGCGCGCAAAAAGGACTTCTCACACGCGAGAAGCTCGAACAGTATTTAAAGGACGCACCGAAGGACTACCAGGTTCGAACGCTTTAGCCTGCGACGGTCGTAGTGAGTGAGATAAAATCCACTTCGGTAATCGCGCGAACGATAATGAGTGTCATGCCGCTCCCAAAGAGCGTGATGATGAATGCAGCAAGGTACATACTCACCTGTCGATCGTTTCCTCCTCGGTACCTCATACCAGTTTTCTCTCTCCCGTAAGCGCTCGTGCACGCGCCGCAATCGATGCGCTATCAAGCTTGTAGTGTTCGATAAGTTCAGAGGGTTCTCCGGACTGTCCGAAGGAGTCCTGTATGCCCATACGATCAACACGCACCGGATGCGTGCTTGAAAGGAATTCTGTGATCGCACTTCCAAAACCTCCGGCTACTTGATGTTCTTCAATCGTAATCACGAGACCTGTCTGCCTTGCCGCGGCAAGCACAGCTTCCTCATCAAGTGGCTTCACGCTTGGTACTGAGAGCACGATAGAGCTAATCCCGTCCGCTTCAAGAGCGCGTGCTGCCAAGAGTGCGTCATATGCCAGTGGGCCGGTCGCCATGAGCGCGACTTTCGGCTTCTCGCTCTTCCAGAGCGTGAGCGCCCTCCCAATGACAAACGGTGTCTCAGGAGTCGTAAAGACAGGCGCAGCTGATCGACCAAAGCGTATATAGGAAGGACCATCTGCTTTTGCAGCCGCCATCACCGCCTTCCTCGCTTCTTCTGCGTCAGCTGGCACGATCACATTCATGTTCGGCAGAAGTCGCATAAGACCAATGTCTTCAAGCATCTGATGCGTTGCACCGTCTGGACCCACCGACACTCCCGCATGCATACCGCAGACAATCGCACGCTGATTATTAAGCGCGAGCGTTGTTCTGATCTGTTCGTAGTTGCGTCCGGGGGAAAAGGCAGCGTATGACGCAAAGAATGGAACCTTGCCGACGGCGGCGAGCCCTGCGGCTACCGTTGCAAGGTTCTGCTCCGCAACACCGACTTCAATGTAGCGGTCAGGAAATTCCTTCTCGAACCATTCCGCCCTCGTGGATTCCTTAAGGTCAGCGCAGAGCACAACGACATTACTGTCTAACTTCCCTGCCTCAACCGTACCAGTTCCAAAGCCGTCACGCGTCGGTTTCTTTTCGAGGTCCTTTGAGAAGACGTCCTTGTTGAGTTGTGCGGTAGGATCAATCACGATTGTAGTATAACGCCTCTTAGAGTCTTCCGAGGAATCCGCCAGCAAGCAAAACGAGGACGATGAGCCCCGGGATGAGTGGAATCAGCAGAAGCGCTTTCAAGGTAAGGATGCGAGTCCGCACTCCTGCGTGGAAATATTTAAATAGAAGGCGTGAGAGTAGCAACGCAGCTATAAATATCGCCACACCCATCCCATAGATGAGCACGGTGAACGAAAGTCCTGCATGGCAGAGTTCCTTTCCGCTACAAAACCCATCGAGCACCACCATGACGATGAGTGGAATAATAAAGAACCCGCACCACAAAAGCATCCCGATTCGAGTCATAGACTATAAATCAATCATCGCTACATTGATCAAAAAAGTATTGCTGGAGCCCATATCCCCAAGAACCACACTATCGGGAGTAAGATGAGGTAGAAAAAGAGCACATCTCTACGGGTCTTCGCGCGTCTACACTCAAACCACACGATCAAACCGATGATGGCAACGAAAAACGCAAGACTCTCTGCGAGAGGCACTGCAAACTTCAGTAGTAACTCGGGAGTTACTCCATTGCCGAGTCCCGCAAGCTCTTGAGCAATCTCTTTCGGAATACTCAGCAGTCCTACGAGCATTATTGAGTTGAAATATATGCTACTGAACGGGAGCTCAAGAAAGACTTGCGGACCGCTTGTAAAGTTTTGAATACGTATTGGGCCCAAACCTCCGACTATCCATATGAGAATGAGACGGACATCGAACACAATAAAGAAGCCTGCGACCGCTAAAGCGAGTCTTTGAAGTATGCCAGTCAAGTGTCGGACCATGATTATGAATACTCCCCCGTCACTCTCCCACCCCCACTGCGAAGTGCCTGCATAAAACGCTGCGACTCCTCCTTTGAGGGCGCCTTCCCGTGCCAATGATAATCGTACTCAATCTCCGGTACGCCTTTGCCAGGAATAGTGCGCGCGATGATGAGGGTGGGTTTTTCAACAACCGCATGCGCGGTCTCGACCGCATCAATGAACTCCTCGATGTTATGCCCATTCACCTCAAGCACGTGCCAGTTAAAGGCTTCATACTTTGCCTTGATCGAATCAAGCGGCATCACCTCCTCGGTGGGTCCATCGATCTGAATATTGTTACGGTCCATGACCGCAATCAGATTCCCGAGCTTATACTTTGCGGCAAACATAACCGCCTCCCAGATATTGCCTTCGTTTTGCTCACCGTCTGACATAAGGCAGTAGACGCGGTTTTTCTTTCCATCCATGCGTAACCCATACGCCATGCCAGAGGCCTGTGAGAGCCCGCTTCCAAGTGGACCCGAGGTGGTCTCAAGACCCGGAAGCTTTTCGCGCTCAGGGTGCCCCTGAAGACGTGAGCCGAACTTTCGAAGTGTCTGACACTCCTCGATCGGGAAATAGCCTGCATGTGCCAGTGTCGCATACAGGACCGGGGCGATGTGTCCGTTACTAAGCACCAGGCGATCGCGCTCCTCCCAAAGGGGATTCTTCGGATCATGACGGAGCACATGAAAATACATCGCGGTGAAAATATCCGCCATACCAAGCGGGCCCGCGGTGTGTCCGGAGCCTGCGGCAACCAGCATGGTGATGATGGTCTCGCGTATCGCTTCAGCTTTTTGGGTTAGCGTTGCTACCTCTGCATCAGTAACACTCATTACTTCTAAGATACCACGCGCTACTTCTCGTAGATGCCGTGCTCTTCAGCAAGCTGCTGATATTTTCGGAGCTCTTCTTTAAGATCGGGTGCTTTCCAGAGACCCGAACCAATGACGAGCCTTGAAACCCCTGCGTCGAGAAGCACGGGCGCGGTTACAAGATTCACTCCGCCATCGACCTGCACCGGGGTATCGGGATGTGCCTTACGAAAAGCGACGATCTTCCGCACAATTCTGTTATCAAATGGCTCTCCTTGCCTTCCAATCGTGCGAATGCCCATGAACTGCACATAGTCAGCACGATCGAGATAGGGCTCTATGAGTGCAAGATCGGTCTCAACGCCAATCGCAAGACCAAAGGAGAGAAGGTCTGGTGCAAAGCCCTTGTCATGCCCATACGTCACCTGGAGTTTCTCAATCACGGCAGGGAGATCCCGAGTGCTTTCAGCATGCAGAGTGATGCGGTTCACGCCATGATCAATCCAGCCACCAGCCACCAGTCCCGAATGCTCGACCATGAGATCGAATTCAAATTGGAACTGTCCCAAGTACGGAAGAAATTCTACACTCGTCTTCACTTCGTCATGCTCGGTGTAGGGCCAGGAGGCGGGACTTGCGTAGCGGCCGTCAACAATATCAATCTGCACGGCACGAGCAAGTCCGTGCAGACGCCCGAGCTTATTCTCGAGATCCTCGCGCGAGGTCGGCAGTATGGCCGGGATGATTGCGCCCATAAGCAAAGTATACCGTCCAGGTTCCGCGCAATCGGAGGCTCGGTGCGTATCGGGGGATCAGAGCCCGGGATCCGCGTAGCAGCCGGGATTCTGGGTCTGAACGCCAATCATGTTCGAGGTCGAGAGGCGACCGTTACTTCCCATACACAGATACGTATTCTCTTCGAGCCTGCGACTCTCTTCCGGCAGATATGCCGTGATGGAGAATTTCTGAGCCTGCCCGGTCGGTAGATCGAACTTGAGGCAATTCACTGGAGAGACACCGCCAGTGCCATCAAACCGACAAGAGTTCCCGTAGAGCTGCATAAGCGCATCACACTGCGCTTTGAAGTCATCCGCGTAGGTGCCCTTGAGGTGCGTAGTGCCGGTCCCTACCGTACACAGTACGCCTGGGGCCTTCCCGGTCCCGTTTGCCTTCAAGTTGTCATAGTTCCCGTTATCGGAAAACTCGCGCGCCATGAGCGTGCGCATCTGCGTAACCTGCTGTTTAATATTTGAATCGCGTGCCTTCCCCCGCCCCGTTGCGAACGTCGTGATCATGACGCTACTCAGGAGCGCAATGACGCTGATAACAACGAGAAGCTCAATGAGGGTGAAGCCGCGGGAATAACGCATGTGACTAGCAAGTACTACAGGATGCCGAAGAGATTAAGGACTATCAAAAGTGCAGCGATAAGACATACCCCGGAAATAATGAGTAGCACCCGCTGCGCACCACCCTCATCCTTAGCGACACCGACCCTGATGAACATACGGGTGATGGGCGAGTTTTTCTTCGATTTAGGACGACCCATGGTGAGCGCCTCCTCTTCCTCGAATTCAACATTCATATATTGATAGTATACCCCTCTAAAACTTAGAGATACGGCGCACGTGCCGTGCATCATTCGAAAACTCTGTAGAAAGAAAGGCTTGTACCGCTGCCTGTGCCTCTCCTTCGCTTAAAAAGCGTGCACCAAGTGAGAGAATATTGGCATCGTTATGAGCGCGCGCTGATTCGATCAAATCAAGCTCCTGCCCCATCATATCGGTCTGCCTCATACGTGGGGCGCCGTAATACACGGCAGCACGGATCCCTGGTATTCGGTTTGCCGCCATTGCCTCTCCTTGTCCCGAGGCCCCGATGATAATGCCAAAGCTTCCAGACTCCCCCGCCACCTGCTTTGCACATGGGGTAATGAAGTCCGGATAGTCATCGGCCGGATCAAGGGTGAGGGCACCCATATCCTCAACCTCGTACCCGAGCGTACCTATATAGGATATGAGCTGACTCTTCAGCTCATATCCTGCATGGTCGCTTGCAACGTATACCTTAGGCATGACCGGCTTTGATCGCATGCTCGACAAGCGTATGTGTGTACCCTGCCTCGTTGTCGTACCAGGCGAGCACCTTTACGAGATTCCCGTCCACCACCCGGGTCATCCCAAGATCAGCGATTGATGCATACTGCTCCCCGATGATGTCGCTCGAGACGAGCTCTTCATCAGTCGTAGAAAAGATGCCCTGCCACCGCGCCTGCGTCGTGGCTCGGCGCAGAATATCGTTCACTTCTTCTGCAGAAGTGTTCCTCTTCGCGATGAACGTGATGTCCGCGATAGATCCGGCAGGCACCGGCACACGAAGGGAGATGCCGTCGAACTTTCCTGCAAGCGAAGGGTACGCTTTGGTCACCGCGATCGCCGCACCGGTCGAAGTCGGGACGATGTTCTGCGCCGCCGCCCTTCCCTCTTTCATATCTTTCTTCGAGGGACCGTCGACAATCGCCTGGCTCGCTGTGTAGGCATGCGTAGTTGAGAGTACGGCCTTCTCGATGCCGATCGCCTCATCCAATATCGCGATGACCGGACTTGCGGAGTTGGTAGTGCAAGACGCGTTGCTCGTGATCTGCTTGCCGCTCATGCCGCTCTCATCAAGGCCCATGAGGATGGTGGCGCCAAGCGACGACTCCTCTTTCACGGGCGCTGAGATCACCACCCTTCGCGCTCCTGCATCCACATGCGCCTTCGCCTTCTCGTAGTCGGTGAAGAAGCCGGTCGACTCAATGACCACATCTACCTTCAATTCTTTCCAGGGAAGATTCTGCGGCTCCTTCTCAGAGAGGAAAGCTACTTCCTTCCCGTCGATGATGAGCTTCCCTTCTTTGGTGTCGACCGTGAACGGAGCGCGCTTGTACACCGTGTCGTACTTGAGCAGATACGCGAGGTTCTCGAGCGATCCAAGATCGTTGATCGCGACGATTTCAAGCTCCTTACGATTCCAGGCCTGGCGCACAAATGCCCTGCCGATGCGTCCGAACCCGTTTATAGCGATACGTTGTTTGTACATATTATTGGAAGATGAGCTTACCAGCATTAAGGATCATGGTACCGAGATTGAGGAAGCGGGGCTGTCCATAGTTCACGGTAGCGGGCGGCGCTATGTAGGCGACTGCGGAAAACATGATTTTTGTCGGTGACGTCGGCGAACTGACTGGTATCGTCGTCCAGTTGATCAGATCCCCTACCGCTATCGGGTCGGAGTTCGTATTGTCGACGACATTCGTATTCCCCGAAGTGAGTTGACCAGCGAGCGTTCCATCTGCTCCGTTGATGCGGCTTTTGAAATCCCAAGTGTTCCCCACTCCCGGCTCTGGCTCGATGGTCCAGTTAGCCTTTTTGAGTGTGAATGCAATCGGAGAGAGGAATTGGGTGTTCACTTCCGTGGCGTTGTTCGTATAGGTACCTTGAAGTTCCTGGTAGCGAGTCGCTGCACTACTGACAACCGCGTTTCCAGAGATCATTAGAGGGAACTCTCCATCTATTGTTGGACGCCACCGCATAGACCACCTCGCACCACGAGCAAGCGGCGTGCCGGTCATGCTGTAGGTAACTGATCCAAGATCGCCGGTGGTAATGGTAATGCTGTCAGTTACATCACTTGCTACGGCTGCGGAGCCGTTTGGAATGGTAGCGGCGAGAGCCGATGCAGAACCATTCTCATTGAAGGTAAGGATGTAATCGCCTCCCGAAGCAGTGTTGGTAATCCTTGCATAGAGACGGTCAATGGTGCCGTTTGTAGGGAACAGAACACTCGCGCCAGCCTCGGTCGTTCGTTCATTTCCGCCAAAGGGGCCGTAGTAGTTCGTGGTGCTTTCGTTCGCTCGCGTCGCGCCGGAAATCATCGTCTCGCCCGCTGTATCGCCTTCAAGTGTTGCTGACATTCTTATGGTGGTTGCTGCTGGTGTACCAGTAGGAGTGATGTGCCAGGAGATGAGGTCGCCTGCTGAAAATGACCCGGTGTGTGTCGTATCGTTACACGAGGTTGCCGCGTCTGAGATGGTGCAGGTGAGTGCTGTGTCTGCGCCAGCCACATAGAACGCAAAGGCATACGAGGTACCTGCTCCGGGGGCCGTGGTGAGGACAACGCGCAGATTCGCCACACTACCGTTAATGGCTGCGGGGGTTGCGGCGTTGGCTTCAGTCGTCTGGGCTGCAAACGCACCGAGCGCAAACTCGAAGGGAAGCCACCTGGCCGCAGTCGTATTAGGGGCAACGACGGTGCTTATAAACACCGGCCGCACCATAGCCTCCGCAGGAAACGGAACCGCGAGTATCGTAAGAGCGAAAAGAGAAGAAACGACGAATTTCATACTGTTGATGGTTATGAGTATACCTTAGGGTGTAGAACTCCCTTCTGCTGCACTACCGCCCGAATCCCCGCTTCCTCCGCCACCGCTTGGTTCGGGAGCGGACTCTGGCTCGGGCACAGGTTCAGGTGTTGGTTCTGGT
>ERZ1292623.285-Hain-H51-01um-R1-285-length-56755-cov-13_pt1 | contig 56755 bp, 91 predicted proteins | sample MGYA00564398_ERZ1292623 | MGnify/ENA primary metagenome ERZ1292623 (study PRJEB36523, sample SAMEA6512633) | groundwater metagenome | collected 2019-01-07 | study: AquaDiva: Metagenomics assemblies of 32 groundwater samples
TATATGATGATTGAAGAAGTAATTGTTCTGGGGGTGTGTGTTGGTATACTAATTATAATAAATTATTTTGTTGGTAATGATAACTAGGGGGGAGCGTTATGTCGCTAGAATATGTAATCATTATAGTAGGTGTTTGGATTAGTGTACTACTTATAGTACTTTACTCTTTAGGTAATAGAAGGTAGGTGATTTATGTCTGATGTTATCGTAGCTTGGTGGTTTATCGTTATCATTTTTGGTGGTCCAACAACAACGACGACTATCGGGCCGTTCTCTACAAACAGCCAATGCGAACAGATGAGAGAGTGGTCGGAAGAAATAGGGTATCAAGGCTTTGCGTCACGTATATCACAGTGCACTTATGGTCCATCGATGCTGCTAATGCGACAAGGGAAGTAAGGAAAGGGTTACATGAAAATAAACTTGGCTGACCCATCATTTGAAATAAGTAAAGAGTTCTTGGAGCAATACTACGATAAGCAACCCGCATGGGGTCCAATAGGTGAAGTTACATATAGGCGGACATACAGTAGGAAAAAGGATGATGGATCAGGTGAGACATATGTTGATACGCTTGAACGTGTAGTCAATGGGACTTTTTCCATACAAAAGAATCACTGTTCTCAACACCACTTGCCTTGGTCTGATGATAAAGCCCAACGAACTGCACAAGCTATGTTCGCTGCAATGTGGGAGTTTAAGTTTTTACCGCCTGGGCAGGGACTAAGGTTCATGGGCACAGATGCAGTGCGAGCTAATGGTGGGGCGGTGTTGAATAATTGTGCCTTTGTAAGTACACAAAGGCACACTGATAAAGACCTGCTGGCGCCGTTCCAGTTTGTTATGGATATGTTAATGTTGGGGGTTGGGGTAGGGTTTGATACGTGTGGCTCCGATACGTTGATGATATACCAGCCTATAACCCCTTATGCGCTTACTTACGTAGAGGATACCCGCTCTGGTTGGGTGAATAGTTTGTCACAATTGCTGGCGTCGTACATGTATCCCGGTAAACCCGAGGCCATATTTTCATATGACCTTGTTCGTCCACGTGGTACACCACTCAAGACCTTTGGAGGCACAGCTTCGGGACCAGGGCCGTTAAAGGACCTACATGCATCAGTCAGGGAACTTTGTAATCTTAGGGTGGGTAGCAAGTTATCGTCGATCGATATCGTAGATATCATGAACTTTATCGGTAAGTGTGTTGTGAGCGGCAATATCCGTCGGTCTGCCGAGAATGCACTTGGGGATTGGCGCGACCAGGCATTCCTAACAATGAAACAAGACTCGTCGTTACTTCAGTCGCATCGCTGGGCATCAAACAATAGTGTTGTCATTCGTGAAAACGGGTGTTCATATAAAGACATAGTGCCATATACGATAGACAACGGGGAACCAGGCTATTTTTGGTTGGACAATGCCCGCCAATTTGGGCGTATGAAAGAACCACCTAATGGAATAGACAGTAAAGTTGTAGGGTGTAATCCTTGCTTTGAACAATCCCTTGAGTCATACGAAGTATGTAATCTTGTTGAGACCTTTCCATCCAGACACACCACATTGGCAGAATACCTAGACACTGTAAAGCTTGCTTATCTATATGCTAAGACAGTAACCCTTGTCCCGACCCATGTCCAAGAAACTAATGCTGTCATGTTACGTAATAGAAGGATAGGGTGTTCACAGTCAGGCATAGTACGAGCATTTAACAAGCATGGTAGGCGAACACTGTTTCAGTGGTGTGATACAGCTTATGGTTATATTCAAGGCTTAGATAAGCAGTACTCATCGTGGCTATGTATACCTGAGTCTATTAAGAAGACCAGCATAAAACCTAGCGGGACAGTCTCATTGTTGCCGGGTGAAACTCCAGGTATACATTATCCTCACAGTCAATACTATATTCGTCGAATTAGATTCGACCAGAATAGTCTACTTGTCCCTCCTTTACGCAAAGCAGGGTATATGGTAGTACAAGCAGCAACAGATAACAGTAGTGTCGTAGTCGAATTTCCAGTGCATGAGCCATACTTTGAACGTGGTAAAGACAGTGTTTCAATGTGGGAACAACTTGAGAACGCAGCTGCATACCAATACTGGTGGGCAGATAACCAAGTAAGTATTACTGTAACATTCACAGAAGACGAGGCCAAGGATATAAAGCATGCCCTAGAACTTTACGAGTCACGATTAAAGGCTGTCTCATTTTTGCCGTTGATGGATCATAAGTATAGCCAAGCTCCTTATGAGACTATTACAGAGGATCAATACAAGGAAATGTCTAAAACTATTCGACAAATTCAATGGCCAAAACAGATACATAGCGATTTAGTGGCACAATACTGTGACTCTGAATCATGTTTAATAAGGGAGATATAATGGGTATCTTGACACGGGCAGCGATACTAGATCGCATGGATAAAGGTCTTATTCGTATAGACCCATTTAGCATCGAGTGTCTTGGGTCGAATAGTTACGATGTTCATTTAGGACACAAACTCGCTAGGTTTGACTCTTACAGCATAGATTGTGCAGCGTACAATAAAATGTCTCATTTCGATATTTTGCCGGAGGGGTATATTTTGTATCCAGGTAAAGTATACCTTGCTTCGACAACTGAATACACTGAAGCTCACGATACAGTGCCATACCTAGACGGAAAATCAAGCCTTGGCAGACTTGGTATCTCTATACATGCTACGGCAGGACGTGGTGATGTGGGCTATTGCAACAACTGGACTATGCAACTACACGTAATCCAACCTACTCATATATACCCAGGAATGGTAATAGGACAACTAACCTTCTTTACAGTTGATGGGCCGATTGACTTACCTTATCGATACAAGCCAGAAGCAAGTTATGCCTCAAGGAGGCATGGGCCGGTAGAATCCACCTACTATAAGAAGTTTGTTGATGGGGTATACCGTGGGGAATAAAGCTTGGAAGGATTTAGAGCGAAAGGTAGGAGAAGTTATCGGTGGTAAGCGATACCCAGCAAACCAAGGTGGATTTGTTGATGTCGAGAGTAGTAAGTGTGTAGCACAGGTTAAGTTGAGGCAATCATTAAGTCTTGAACAACTTACACAGTTGGTTGAAAAGATCGACCAAGTAGCAAAGGAGAAAGGTAAGCTTGGGTTGGTATTTGTAAAAGTACGGAGAGGCAAAGGCCAGCCTAGCCCGCTGTTAATGGTCATGTCTGCGACCTCTATAGGTGCATACAATGATTTGGTTTACGAGTGACACCCATTTTGGCCATGACAACATTATCCATTATGACAAACGACCATTCAAGACAATAACTGAACATGACCAGGAACTTATCACTAGGTGGAATAGTGTTGTATTGCCTGATGACGAGGTATACCACTTAGGTGACTTTTGTTTACATAGATCAAGAGAGATCGTTGACAGTATTCTTTTACAGCTTCATGGCATAAAGATGTTGGTAAAAGGGAACCATGATTCAAAGGCTGTTACTAAAAGCCCACACTGGTTATTTGTTACTCACTACCATGAGATGATGGTAGACAATCAGCATATCTGTCTACAACATTGCCGAAAGATGAAATGGAACAAGGATAGTGAAGGCTCATGGATGTTACATGGGCATTCTCATGGAGCGTCGCCAGCTACGTACAATATCTTAGATATTGGAACCATGTTATGGAACTATACCCCAATTAGTTTTGAAATGGTACAGAACCAGATGAAAGAAAATAATTTAAACGTGTGTGGTATAACTTAGGGAGGCAAAAGTAAACCATGAGTTACGAAGGGCAACATTGGGGGTGTGGGCATGACCGAAAAGAATGTGATGGTGATTGTAATAGACAAGAGACACGGTGCTGGGATTGTAACAAGGTGAAGTGTCAGTGCGACGAGTTGGTTCAAAAAGGAACAGATAACTTAACCCAAGAAAGGTAGAAAAACAATGGCTGTAGGGTTCCCTAAAACAATATATGTTACGAAGCATAAAGAAATTGACAGTGAATGGTTAACAGTAAATCATTCAGAAAACGATGCTATTGACGTTGTATTTGATGATTCAAGTGCAGCGTCAAAGGTAGCTATCTACGAATTGAAAGTAGTGAAAATGGCGAGGATTATAAAGATGCTAGTACCTGTTCTATTAGCAGTTTTATTGGTAGGATGTACGTCTCCTTATATCTTGCATGATACTGACATTGCCAAGTTTGGTGTTACACCACCAGCTGAAGGAAAGAAGAAGATGGTTGTGACCGGCGATACAGAAGTGCGAAGCTTGTTTGGGACTAACGGTGGTGGGGACGTGTTCGAGTTGTGCGACGGCCCAGAAAAAACCATGATGTTTTATACTCGCGCAGATTTTAACAAGTGTGAGATTTTGGTGCATACCCATCCACTACGACTCGCTTTCGATCATAAGCAAAGCCGTGGAGCTGGGCCTGAGATCGTTGGTGCAGCAATTGTAGGTGGGTCGATTGGTGTAGGGGCTGCACTGAGCGGTGGAGGAGCGGCAGCAAACGCTACAGCGAATGCCACATCACGTGCGACCATGCAATCAATCCCACGGTTGCATTTGCCCGGTGGCAATCTGCCGAGGAATAACTAGGAAATGCGGAATAAAAATAGAGGGCGGTACAGGGGACCGGGGTTTGTATGGTGCATGGCAGTACATTTCCAAAAGAGTAATGGAAAGTGGAAGAAGCGTCGTTTATATGCTTGCTTGCATCTTCCTTTGAAGATGTGCAGTAAGGAGTAAAAATGACACCACAAGAATTCGAGCATGCCTTGAAATGTGTGCATACGTTTGATCGAACCACAGCTGCCTACGCCGATTTCATTACTCGATTACGAGATCATGACATCGAGCAGCGAGCGGAGATTGCTGAATTGCGCGAACGCGCCCAAGCAGCAGAATGGTATGAAGCATTAGTGAAACGTGCCTGTATTGGTACGTCGAGAACTCCGTCACTGAAAGTATATATTGAGCAGTGTGAGCAAGAGATTGCACGGCTTCAACAAGCCTTTAAAGAGTGTCAAGGATACTCCTAATGAAAGGAGCAGCCATGAATGAGTACACTTACACCAACGCACTAGAAACCGAAGTACGACAGCTTAAGTCTGAAGCCAAGCTACAAGACCGTAAGTTTACTGTCCGTCTTGTCATGTATGCGTGTCTCTGGTTTGTGTTTGGAACAGTTGTCGGCGGTACTGGTGTAACATGGGTCTATGAGTCTAGGCTTCAGCCTGCTCCGGTCGTGGTGGAGATTGAGAAGGCGGTACCAGTAAGTATTGAGACATTAAAAACTAGGCTGGAACAACGCATGATCACCATTGAAGCCAACCATGCAAAGATGCAACAAGTATTGGCAAGGTTGAGTACAACTAACACAGCTCAAGCAGCGCAACTGATTGAGCGTGAGCCGGTCACGAGAGTGGGGCAGGACGGCGTTGGCACGGATCACCGGGGAAATGGTGAGAGGGTTGTTTCTGGCACCCAGGGCACCCACCAGCAATCCAGCGATGCTGCCCCACTCTCTATTCAACAGAAGGCGAAACAGTTGGGGCTGACGAGGATGGTGGTGAAATGACATTTGGAAAATAGTGAAGCGTAAGGGGCGTGGATGGGAGGATTGCACATGAGAAAGCTAGCGAAGGACCATACTATGGTGTTGGCCGCATTTCGGCATAGCCTGGGCCAGCCCGGCTATGTAGCCGGCTGTTGTATCGATTGGTTGGATGAGAATTGGAGCAAAATAGATTCGCACGTGCGCGAAACTATTCTGTGGGAGATTAAAGCTGCTATCGCGACAAATCTAGCCGGAGATGATGTGTACAGGCGTGTATGGGGGTTGTTCCTAGAGCGCCATTCCGCCACCACAGTTGGGCGCAAAAGCGCCACATAATTACGTGGGATTGTCATGATAGATCAAGGCAACCTATTGAATAATCAGCAGGCCATATCATGGCGCGGGACTTGCTGTAGTTCTCTGTAGTTCTTTATCGGAGGTGAGCACATGTCAATCTCATACACTGAGCATAAGGAGAACAATCCATGAATATGAAAGAAATACTCTACAGCCCTACGGTGAACGGCTGGCGTGTAACGCCGAACAAGGTAACACTAGGAGACGAGGCAACATCGCTGCAACTGAATGAGCATGCATGTGCTAGGTACGCACAACTCGGCCCAGTTCGGGCTAGAAGTTGGATTGATGAACCAGGACCATCTAGTGCCGTCCTGGAATCCAGAAAAACGATTTTTCGAGGCGCAATTTCAGATCGGCTATCTTGGTCTCAGGGACATGGCTAAGATGGTGGTGAAATGACATGTGTTAAGGTGAAAACCATGAAAAAGCCGGATCGATTCGAGCGAACAGTGCTTGCCGAGTTAAAAAAACAGGATATGCCAGGTAGTCCTGGTATCTGGTTGAATGCACCGGATATCGTCAAGCTCCTCCGTCGAGAGCACCGAGCTGTGGTGAGACTTGTCAGGAAAGTACGAGATTGGCAAGTGGAACAGTTAGCGGACAACGAAGATGTTGCTACAGTCATACTCAAGGAACTTGAGCAAAGGGCAAAATGATCTGTAAATATACTACGCTAGCGCAAGCGATTCGGCATCTAGATACCTTGCAAGCTGAGCTAACAATACATCCCGAAGGCTGCCCTGAACCGTGGCGGGAGTGGATGGTCGAAGCGCACAATGCCATGTGCGAGGTTGTGCAGCTATATAGAGAACAAGGTGCAAAATGAACATGATGACCATTAACCAACATGTGAATAAGTTTGTCGAGTCCTGTTTGCGTGATGGGGTGTGTCTCAGTGATGGGGAGATTGATATTATACATAAACATATCGTGGCTCTGTGCACGGAAATGATGGAAGGGAGTCGTCAAAAGGAGCTGGCTAATCGAGCTAATTAGGAGATAGAACAATGGGTTATGACTACACGACAGAACGACTAGGTATCTTTACTGAAGATGGCCTTAAAATGTTGTTAAAGCTCAAAGATCGTATTCGTCTACTATGTCAAAGTGCCGGAGCGTGTACTATCGGCAAAGTGATAGACGGGACATGTGGTGACTCCTGGGCAATGCTTGCTTGTATTGATTATCTCGTTGAACAGAAATTTATCGTCAAGATTTCAACGGGTGGGATGACTCAGGATGATGTATTGACGCTAAAGACAACATGAGGAGTAATGATGATTATATGCTCACGGACTCAAGAATTGAAACCAAACCAAAAGCTTGTTATTGTCCCGTTAGGAGACATTCATTTCAATGCCCCAGGATTTGATCGTATAAAATGGAACGAAGTAATAAAGTGGATACATAGTTTAGTGTTACGTGAAGATAGACAGGTATTGGTACTCCTCATGGGAGACTACCTAGATACCTTCTCAGCAAGCGAACGTCAGGGATTATCTAAAGCAGGTCTTCATGAATCTTCACGGGCACGCATAGAAAGAATGTTACGTTCAGACATGGACGAGTTTATTAAAGAACTCTACCCGCTTGCTAAAATTATAGGCGGTGTCGTGTGTGGGAATCATACCTACCAGTTCCAGGATGCAGGATCAAAAGGGTTGGTAGGGAAGACAGTAGATCAGGTTATAGCGGAGACGTTAGACGTTCCATTCTTTGGAGTGTGTGGGGCACTTGTGCTGGATATGGTTGCAACATCAACTACACGTATACCGTTTAAAATCTTTATGCACCATGGATTCGGGGCAGCAAGCTCAAAGAACGCCTCAATTAAACAGGTGTTAGATCTACGAAGCAAGTTCCCTGCATTCAACCTCTACGTAATGGGGCATAACCATATCAAGATTTGTACGACTCAAGAAGGGATTGATGTAAGGTACCGGGCAAATACAAAGCAATGGCATATGGCTCAAGTCGTACAAGGGTTTATTCGATCAGCCTCGTTTCTCAAAGGATATATTGAAGGAGAAGCCGTAGATGGGTACAATGGGTCCTATGTAGAAGAGAAGTGTCTTACACCAGCAGGTCTAGGGGTGGTGACAGCAAATCTACGATGGAAGTTTGATAATCGTACAAGACCTGTAGGGTTTGTTCTCCATGTTCAAGAGTAATAAAAAAAGGCCAATCCTGCAAAGGATTGGCCTTACATTGTGCTCCTATATTATTGTATGGTGTCTTTGGGTTATTGTATCATGCTTCTATGTCGCTGTGCGGCTATTTAATAGACCCTCGTAGGACGACACTGGATGTCAAAGTCTTTGTCACCGGGATACGCCCGTTCCATTTCTTTACGAACATAGTCACGTTCTTGGTAGCATTTTTCCATTGTGGTATAGATATTTAACACAGTCACACGTGGCATGCTAGGGAGTGAAATGAGTACGACGAATACAAGCTCCCACATTATGGCCTCCAATAACAGGTGTCCACAGGAAGACCGGCTTCTTTGGCATGAATGATACATGTTTGCCGTAGATAGAATATAATCTCGGCGTCATGCTTTCCATGATCTAATAATGTGTCATGGATCTGACCGACAACAGCTCTAGCCTCACTGACTGGGCTTGGCAGCCACCCTATCCATAGACCAAAAATAACACACAATAATATAGTGGGAAGTCCAAAGGTGTTCCATACTTCTTTTACGAGAATAATATACGCCCTGACTGTTCCTACGTTTTTATCAAGGTGTTCTTGAGTCATAGGGTACCTTTCGTTACAAGGTGGACTTGCCGTTGATACACGAAAAATGGATACCCTCTCCTCGATATGATTCAACAAGGTCCTGGAGCAGCAATTGACAGGTACGTTCCGAGGAAAAACTTCCTACAAGTTCTGTCACTAGCTCTCCTTGCCGCGTGTAATAGGAAGCCCAAAGACCCCATACGAAAAGGATGCTGAGAAGAGCGTGGCCTGTAAGAACCATGTCCCTACTCCTCTGGTATGAATGGCTGCATGGGGCGTTCTGCTTGTTTGGAAGCGCGAGCTGCTCGCATTTTACGGTTCATATCGGCAACCTTGTGCATCTGTTTAGCTCGCTTTTCACCTTTTAAGACTTCTGGGCTTGTGCGTATAAGATCTTCCGGTATAAGCTCACCAAATCGATGTGGTGCACCGTAGGGAATACCATGACGCCCTACAAGTAAAAGCCCCATCATATCAACGATATGGCTACTGTTGTGATCTTTTTCCCATGCACGGTATTGAGGCCATAAGTCGTAAGTCATGGCAAGTCCCCAAGCTATCTGACGAACTGTTCCTTCTCCGCCCTTACCTTCAACGGTGTCGATAATGTTCTTGACGGTACGAAGTGCGTAGTCGCCACCAGGGCCAAGTAGCATGGTACTGGCTAAGGTTTGTAGTGCTTCGCCTTTGCCTTCTTTCATTAAGGTCATTAATGGTCGTTCAATATAGTCCCATGGTAAGTGGGTAAATCGTCCATTGACCCTAGCATCATACTCTCGTAAGATATCAACAGCTCCCATAACCATCCCCATTCGTACAGGAGATGTTTGGAGGGCTTTGTTAACAGTACGTAACGTACCTACTCGCCATGGAGTGAAAAAGTTAAATGGCATGGAGTTCCAGGCATCAATACGATCTGCGCGTGTTCCATAACGGATCAAGTCGATCCAGGCGTGGTTGGCAGCTTCTTGAGGGGTCATGCCTTTCTTAACATATTCGCGCCATATACCATAACGCATGGCAGGGTCCCACTCAGCAAAGATCTTTCGTCGTGAGTACCCATTCAAAAACTGTGGCACACTTTCCAGCTTTTGTACCATGGTTTGGGGACCAGCTTTTTCGACGAGTTCCCAGACCGTCTTGCCGGTTTCCGTGAAAGGCATGACCTTATGGAACTCGTCCAGCATGTCTACCCTGGACGAGGATGGATAGACTGCCTTAGCCGCAGATCGTATGTAGGTTAAAGGATTCCATGCTGAGCCTGTTTCAAGTTGTTTTTCAAGCTGCATAGCTCGATAGGCAAATGTAGTTTGCATGACTGAAGCTGGGTTCAACCCGCCTACAAAAGACTGTTGCATCAATTTAAGGCCCATGTTTTTAAGGATGTGAGGGGCTGGGTTGACGAGGCTTGGATTGCGAATATACTGGTTGGCCCATGAACGCATGTCTCCTACATTTTCCATCTTGCGAAGGTTTTGGAGAAGGAACTGACGCTCCTCGTTGGAGCGTACCCACCACCCGCCTTCAGGTGCAAATGGTAGCCCACCGTCTTTGGGTATGTTAAAGGCTTGCTTGTTTGCTGCCAGTGCTTCAGCTTTAGTTGAATAGATGACACCAGCTTTCTTCAGGTCAGTAATCAATAAGTCTGTGGCTTGGAGTTTATATCCTTCAACTTCTCGCATCAACATCGACTCACGCCAGTCACGGTAAGTCACCCCTTTACGAAGACCATCTTGCATTGTTTCTATTTCACGGCCTTGCCCAAATGAGCCGACACTTTCGCCGACCTTCCCCCCATGACTTTCACGGGATATGGTTCTAAACAGTTTGAATTCTTCGTCGGTAGTACGTGGAACATAAGGGCCAGGGGTTTTGGGTATAGCAGGGTACCCATATTTTGCGCGGATTGAATTTTCAAGAGCAAACAATTCATCCCGTCGTTGGAACATCATACGAAGTTCTTGCGGGGCAGCGGCGAGGTAGTCTTGGCCTGCCTTAAACATATCAACAAGCTTTTTCTCTAAAGGGGCTATTTGTGTGTTATCGCCCATTTTGATTAGCCCTTTAACCCATGGCTGGTTTGCCAAAGCAAAGGTCATGTCTTCAACAAAGACATGCGTGGCTTCTATTCCAGAAATAACGTTTGATTGGGGTTGGGTTTTAAGTACAGGATACTCCTGACCCCACCGCATCTTCTCAGCATTCCATCTTTGACGCCATCTAGAGGGGATAACAGGTTCAGTATACTCTTTAGGTGGTATCCATGTGTTACTTGGTCCACGGGTGCCAAGGTCGATTCCTTGCCTACGAAGTTGTTCTTCTCGTAGCAATTGTTCTTGAGGAACGGGTTTTAGTTCGTAAGTTGGTAGTTTCTCTGGTAACACCCCTACAGATGGTATGGTTTTAGGTGGGAGCCCCATTGGGCTGTCTACCTTGAAGCTGCTTGGCACTGTCCCAGCTGCTTCCCCGAACACCCCTTCGCCAGAACCCGTTGAAAATTGACCACTTGCAATACGAGATCCTGGTTCAGTTAACACCTCTTCGGCAATATAGGCCCCGCCACGTGGAACGACATTGTATAATGCTTCTGTTGCTTGTGGCGGTATAGCCCCCACAGGGCCATAGACTTTGACGGGTGGGGCACCGATATTAGGTAGCAACCGAACGGCCTCTGACGGGGCACGTAGGCCCTTTACGAGGCCACTTACGAGAGGCGGCATCAGCCACAAGGCAGCTTTGAGCGGGTCGCCGAGTTCCTCTCGACCTAGCTTGCCTACAAATCCTAGTCCAGGCGCCACATAGTCACGCCCGATAGCTCCTATTCCTTCAGCAATAGACTTATTTGGAGTAGGGTCGATAGTACGTAGACCAGCCGCTAGTCGATCTCCATACAACCACTGCCCGCCTTCAGTGATATCCTTTTGGATATCCTCTCCCGTAAACCCCCAGAATTCATCAGCTATTTTCTTGCTACCCTCGAAGACAGGGCGCAAGGGTTCAACAGCCTTTTGTAAGGGCCCCCAAAGATAAGGTTCTAATAGGTCAGGTCCACGGGGCCCAGGCACGGTATTCTTATACTGTTCTTGTGGTAAACCAAGAGACTGGCCACTATTCTCAACTGAAGGGAAAGTGGTAGATGGTGAGCTTTCATCTTCACCAGGCCATTTCTCTTGGTCGGCAGCCTCTTCGCCCGGCCATACATCTTGTGGTGTTGTCATGGTCTTACCAATTCCCGCCCATCGGGAGTTTTGTATCGAGTACCTGGTTTGAGTTTTCGTGCCTCAGCGGGGGTCTTCATAACAGGGAGGTCAGGTTTAGCTGGCTTTCCAGGTTGTGTTGGTTTAGCGGGTATGGTTGGTTTAGGTTGAGGAGCAGTTGACTCAGGTTGAGACTCTACTGGTTTACCACTAAACAACTCTTTCAATGTATTAAGAAGTGATTCCTTTGTTTCCTTCACTTCCGGGGTTGGTTTACCTTTAGAGGCTTTAAATAAATCACCATAGCGACTATATTCCTCGCCAAAGTTCATTCCATACTCACTTGCACCTCGTCGTAGATAAGACTTGAACACATCGTCATAAACCGGATCAGGTTCACGATCATTTGCAACGGCATCTTGGACATGTTTAATGGCTTCCCAAACAAAGTGCTGTGGGTGTTCCTTGGTACTCATAGCCTTTATTTCACGAGTAAGTCCAGGAAGTGCATCGTAATAGCGAGCACGGGATTTGTTGAGCATAGTTTGGGACTTCAACTCATCAGTACGTGCTGGTATCATGCCGGTCTCTGCCTGAGCTTTGTTAGCCTGGGCATCTGCAAGACCAGCTCTAGAATCGGCGAGTGTCTTGTGAATCTCTGTAACACGTTCTTTGTTAGTCAGCCCCTGCCACTTTTTAATAATCTCACTATGCTCGTCGGGTGGAATTTCAGTCGCATTATTCTTTGTCAACCATGCTTGGACATCGGTATCAATACCCATCTTCACAATATCAGAAGGCGTTGGCCCACGGGCATGTTGAGCACGCCGAGCCATGAGTAGCTCGTTGTAATAATGGCTCATTGCTGGCGTGAGTTTTTTATTGACGTTCAGCTCGTCTTCTAGACCAGGCACTTGAATGCTAGGCCGTGGGCCTTCTATCGTTTCTGTTTGTTGTGGTATTGAAGGTTGATCACCCTCGAAATAGAATGGTTGAGCTCGTTCACTAGAAAGAGTCTGAAGTATTTGGTTCCGTGACATAGACCCTAACCCACTTGGTATTTGCTGTTCCATCTCCTCTGGAGTAAACCCTATTCCAGGTATAGTGAGACCTTGCACAGGCGTTCCAGGACCTTGAAATTCTTCTTGTGGTAATTGTCGTATAACTGGTGCTCCTGGACCTTGTACTTGTACACCTACTTTCTTTTTAGAAAAGTATTCTGGGGTCAATTGGGGGTTCAAAGGAAACCCCGGCATAGTTGCGGCAACTTCACCGACAGTAGGGCGATTGATACCTGCGGCCATTAGTGCCTGAATCATCGGCAGGGCAATTTCCTGTTGTTCTCGAAGCTGTTGATTGCGGCGCACGGTTTCTGTTTGAAACCCGTGACCACTAAGGAAGCTGTCAAACGCGCTAGGTGGTTTAAGGTCTTCCCATTCACCATGTCCAGGAGCTAACCCCATTGCTCGAAGGCCATGGATAGGGTTGACAATACCTTGACTGGCTATTGAAGCAAGGGATTCTTCTTGTTCTGGACTAAGTTGGACTGTTTTATTGGAAGGCATATAAAAATACCCCTTATCAGAACCCTAGGGCGGAGACAGCTTTTGAGGAACCTCCGGCACCTGAACTTATCTGTGCGTTAAACCCAAAGTTTTTGGCGCTTGATTCTCCACTGCCGGACAATAGCTTATTAACCATATCCATAGGTGTCATCTTGTAACCAAAACTTGCTTGTCTGAACGCTGGTAACATCTGAGCCCGTTGCATAGCAGTTTGTGTAGATAATGGAATAAGCTGCCCTGACGCAGAACGTATAGCATCACCTAAGACCCCTTCCAAGTCCATCGGTGTCATACCACCACGCAGAGCCCGTGACGACGAGGCTTGACCAAACAGGTCACGGCCTAGCTGGGCAACGCCTGCTTCAGCTCCGACAGGAAGCCCATATTTGCCTAAAGGTATTAACTGGTTAAGGGCTGGTAAAAAGTCTAGTCCAGCTGGGTCATTGGCTGCATCGGCAGACGCCTTTTCCACGTCTCCAAATAGAGGAAGAGATCTGTTTGAAAAATACTCTCGTGCCCCTGGAATAAGCCCTTGAGTTGATTTTGACGACCCGCTCTGTACTCCAAATCCCATCCCCATGTTAGAGCCTCCTCCACGTAAAAACCAAGTAATGAGGGGCTAGTGAGTAGCCATACAACGTTGCCCCTTGCAACCGTGCCCAATCCATTCCATGATGCAATGCTCGCACTGCGGCTTTACCATGTCCCCACCAAGCAACTTCTTGCGCTACATGCAACCATGGTGGATCGGTTTGTGAATACACCTTTGAGATACAACCGGCATGTCCGATCTCATCAATATGGTAGTTGGGTTGTGTGGCAATCCATGATACCCAATTTGTACATTCTTCTACTGATAATGATGGGTACAATTGTTGAACAATAGAAGCGACATTCACTATATGCCCCTGGATAATAACCTGCCGGTAGCTATCTGTACTTGGCAATTATCAAGCAACCATTGTGATGGTGCAGTGTTACCAGCATAAAGTTGAAGGGCACGGTAAAGGACATTCGCTGTCTTTAGTTGTCGTTGTGCAATGAGGTCAATGGCAGCCTGCTCTTTGGCTCTGAGTATCCCTAGAAATTGAAGGTCCGCTGCTTTAAGTTTTTTACTAACTAGGCCAGGTGCTTCAATTCCAGAGATATCGTTAATCAATGGATCATCAGAAACCCAAACTCCATGCAATTTGCCTGTAGTAGCGTTATAAAGAATCCAAATTGCAGGGTCATCTGAGTTCGTAAAGTATCGCCATTGTATAGTATAGTTCACACTAAAATTTGAGGTTTCACTGATGCTGTATCGTGATACAAAATCGTCATTATTGGCAGAGGTAAGACTAGTTGATGTGTAAAAACCTGCACCACCAGTTTTACGGAAGTTGGGTGGGAAGGAATAATCATTGGCAGTTATCGTAGCTTGTCCTCCCGCGAGTAGCGTACCGGAAGCACTGCCGGTAGCCATCTTAAATCCATTGATCCCGACAGACAACGTATTACTGTTTCCGTCAATGGTTTTATTTGTTAAGGTTTGTGTATTATTATGGCCTACTAGATTTATGGAAGCATCAGGAAAGACATAGACTCGGTTAGCAGAATTGTTCTGGCTAAAGATAGCTGTAAAGCTACTTGTCGTAGACCATTCATAAGCATTCGATAATGCATTCCCAGCTACACGTAGCCATGCTACTAGGCGAGTGGTTTCATTGGCAGCTGTAACATTGTCATAGGTAAACCCTATACGGCCAGCGTCAGATGGTACTTCGTCTTGGCTTTCAGCTTGGAACTTTATGGCAGTGCCGATACCAACGGCAGGTATACCAGTAGTCTCAGCATTGATAATAGCCCCTTCAGCAACGGTATTAGTACGTCCGTCAATGGTATGACCAATAATCTTGCCGTCGGCATTTAAAGCTTCCGACAATCGTGCAGCAAGATCGGCCTTGTTACCTTTTAACGTAGGCCCATCACCTAGAATAGTCTCTACTGCAATAGCGGCACTTGCTGCTCCGTTCATTTGCTGGTACGTTGCAAGGTCAGTTCCATCAAGTGTACTTCTGGTATCTAGCCCACCAGTTCCATATGTACTGTCGGTTGTACTAATGTTTGCCATAAGCAACCTTTAAGTAGTAAAATAAAACCCCGATATTGTTACTGATGTCCCATTACCAAAGATAGTGCCTGTTCCGGTATTATTAACTGCTGCAATAGTCGAGCCAAATAAGCTGATTGTTGTTCCAGCCGCATTAAACCGACCATAGAGAGACACAACACTAGTAGCAAGGGCACTATATAGACCTAGACTAATCCCAAAGTCTTGTATCGACAAAAAAGGAAGTCCGCTGATTTCGTTCGTACTTCCTGTTCCTAAGACATTGATAGCCAGCAAACAATCAATAAGAACAACACGTCCAATTTTAGTGTACTGCCCGTATTGCAATGTGTAAGTCGCAGTTCCACCTATGCTTGGTGTCCAACTCCCAGTCGTTGTGACACGACCAAAGAAAAGATCATCGACTGGTATACGCTTTGTAATCGCACTCCCAAATGGGTCATCGACAATAGGAATAATATCTAACCCATCTGCTACAGTCAACAAAGGAAGCTCTGTTATCTTCTTGGCCATATGTTATCCAGTAGGTTGTATACGTGATCGCTTGTTCATCAGCAAATGTTGTCGGTTGACAACGAAACTGTATGGTTCATCAAGTATAAGAGTCTCACTTGTTTCAGTTGTTAATAGCTCGCTGGTTTCTGTTAATAGATCTTCAACTCCAGTTGTATGCCTAACCATAGTAGAGATACGTTGAGTATTATCGTTACGATCTATAAATGCTTCGTAATAGTCTGGAAGTTGACTGCGTGTGTTAACCTCTAAAGAAAGCGTGTGTATTACAAGTGACGCAGTGGTACTACCTGACGAAGAACTGACCATTGTAATACGGGCACTGACAAAGTGAGCAGACCTATCAATAGGAGCTGTAAATATATCGGGACGCGATGATACATTAGACCATAGCGTTCCATCACTCCAATGAAATGTATTCCAAAAAGCCATTAGACAGCCGTAATAGGAACTCCGCTGATAATCGTTCCATCAAGATCAAGGAGATCTAGTGTGGGCGTTCCATTCACATTCTGTAGTTCTAGGTTTGCTGAACGGATATACTTTTCACGACTAAACGCACCAAGGTCTTTAAAGTAGGTTTGGTAGATAGATGTTATATCGTTGTCACTTGCTCCAACAGCATCTTTGAATCGAGCAAGTTCAGACATAGTATAAACAAATACCCCTGTTGCAGAGTTTCCCTCCCCACCACGTAGGGATAATTCTCCTTGTTGGTCTTCTCGCCATACACGCCCGACCGTTTGACCAATCATGGGACCATACCACACCGCTGTTGAAGGATGGGTTTTATCAGCTCTGGTTAGTTCATAGAGATCAGCCCAGAATTGTATGTTAGGGTAAGTATTTGATCCAGTAGGGATACCTAGCACCAAGAACCTATCAAAATATGTCATCCATACTTGGGAGAGTTGAGCTTTGTTTGTAGATTCTATGCCTATAGTGCTACTGTTAGAGCGTAGCTTGTCCCCGACATATTGCCCACGTAGGCTACCCTCTGGTACCCAGTACACATTCAAGTCAGTTGTAAACCAAAAGATTCCAACTCCCGGTACAGTCACAACTGAGTAAGGTGAACTACACCCTACATTAGGGTCAAGTATCTGTATACTGCCGTCCTCGCCAGCACTAGCAGAAGCAGCTGATGCATCACTGCCAAAGTCAGTTCCAGTGATAAGGTAGTATGCATGAGCCTGGAATGCCAGTGCTCCAGGATATAATGTATCTGTTCCTCGCATATTAAAAGAATGAATAGCTGTAAACAACCCTACTTGTGAGGGACGAAACGTTGCCCAAGCAGAGTTACTAGACCAAACGTTATCGACTCGCGGACTTGTACGTTCTATGCCGTTAGTAGTGATTGCAAAGAGTCGGTCTAATATAGGCGCTATGCGTCCACGTGGAATAGGGATGTTTGTTCCAGTAACAGTAGCAAAGGTTGTGCCATCGTAACTTCGTAGCACATCCGTATTATTGGAAACATAAACCTTGTCTGTAATAGTCCATGTTGTAAAAAAGGTATCCTTATTACTGGTCATACCACTGGTCAAGACAGTTTCAGCGCCACCGTCAGTTATAGTGCTGATCTTATTATCGTAGGCAATCAAGCGACTCTTTTGTGGGTTTGATCCACCATAATAGAATCTATGCCCACTTTTGACACTAAACCCTGACGCAATACTATTTGGTGTGAGACGACTATTACCATTCCGTACCCGTACTCCGCCGCGATAAATACAGTTCTGCATGAACCGAGCTTCGCCGGGTCTAAGGTCTTCTTCACTGTCAAAGAGGTTGAGACCTAGAACCGGGTCTTCCCAAGTCGCTAATGGTTCTGGAACTTGTCTACGAAGTGCCATAGGAATCTCTAGACATCAAAGAAGTTGACGTGGCCTATGCTTACAGCGGTGCCACTATAAGCCATTAACATGTCATTGTAGACTTGCAGCTCTGACTGGTAGCGATCCTCATCGTATCGTTGCATGGTCTTGACAGCAATGCCTTGTATCCATAACGAGCGGTTATCGCGTAGGTGGGTAATGAACACTGAATCGGCTTGGGTTTCATCGAGGCGGTCTAGGTTAGACCAATAATCTACCCATAACGCATAGATACGATCAGAGGCATAGTCTGTCCATATTTCTCGCCCTACTATTGCAGCACGGTGAGGGAACCCCTTTGTATACGGTGTATCCAATATATCATATTCCCACGGTTTATCAAAACTATAAACCTTGCGGTGCCATGTGGCGATATGGTACAAAGTGCTTGTATCAGGGTTGGCTCCCCAAGTAGCGTTGACAGTGGCAACCTTTGTAGAGTTGTTGTAACTCAGTATTTGCCTGACTCGTCCGACACCTGAGCCTACAACAATGAAGCAGTACTTGCCGGTCACATTCTTAGAGTCTTGGCTGAATGCTGCGTTCAATGTAATTGTGCTATTTGTTCCAGCTTGGGCAAGGGCCTGGAAGTTTCCTTCAGTTGGTGCAAAGGTCATGACGATAGAGCGTATTTCATTAGCATCTGTCGGCCATGCAACACGAGATTGACCTTCTACAAGGGTAAGTACGCTATTTGTTAGTAATAACGGGTGTCGTGGAGCACGAGCAGTGATGTCTGACTTGACCTCACGTAGTTGGTGCTCAGTAGCGTCAGTGATTTGTGTCGCTGATGGCGTGACACGACCAGCGCGTTTAAGCCCCTCAGTAACAATTGATGTCACAGTAGGATCAGCAGGAATAGCCATTGTTATCCTTTACTTACCAAGGAGCATTAGGTCCATTAACACGGCATCGTTGACGACGAAAACCATAGTTAACAGCAGGGTAGAAGACATTACTTGCTGCTTCCACGGCCTGACCAGTTATCCAGAGTAGTAACGCCGGATGTCGCGTTTTCCCACATACCTACTCTAGGCGATCCTGAGGAATAGGTTGAATCGGTAGAGCCGGTCAATTAGGTCTGCACTGCGGCAAAGGCCCCAGGCACCGCACATGTCCCTGGTGCACGATAGAGACGGTAGCCCTGCAATTCAGGATCCGCAACGGCATCTCAAGAGGCGGTCGCAGCAAAACTGATAGCAGGAAACAGCAAAAGCAGCATCACGATAAGCATCGCACCTCCTTATTCTTTCTTAGTTGGTGCTGAGTGGTAAAGCATCTGGTTTTTATTTTCGCTACCAGCACTCGATCCTAACCAGTACCCAAGTACCGATGAAAGCCCTGATATAAGTGCTACGCTAAACATATTGATAATTTGTTTGGCCTCAGCACTTGACTCTGCTGGGATACCATTGACAAGGATGTAGGTGCCACCGCCAAAGAACCCCACCAGCACCACCATAGAAATGGTACCAGGCCACACGCTTCTCGTTTGGATCTGCATAGCCCTGGCACTCTGCACATCATTGACAAGCAGCTCTACTGCCTTGAGCTTCTGCTCAGCGACAGCTATTTTCATCTGTATCTTTTCTTCATCACTGGTATGGAACTCGTCAATAATCTTACCAAGCCCATCGAATACACCAGTAACGACTTCTTTAGCTGCTTGACCGGCTTGCTGTCCTGGCGTTGCTCCAAAGAACCAATCTTGGAAGCCCATAGGTATTACTCCTTACCTGTACGTATGATAGCTGCTAACTCTATAGCTCGACCTTTTACTTGCTCTGCCCACATACTATCCAACATCTCGTCGGCAGCGGTATTATAGTTGCCAAGATTCATAGCAGCCAAAAACTTCTTGAAAAACATTAATCGACTCAAGCCAACATTAAAACACATGTTGACAAGCACGCCTTGCCGCGCCTCATTAAGGTCAGTGAACCATGGGAAAGCATGTAAGCAGTCGTTTTCACACTGTTTAATATCATTTAATAATAGGTATTCAGCTTCTTGCTCCGTAATCCCTACTTGTTCAAGGTTACGACCATAGCCAATTGTTAGCTTGTCGGCAGTGCATCGATAAGGTTTTAGTCGTAACCCTTCGTGTCTTTTAAGCTGTTCGACAATAGCTCGATTCATTAGAAACCTACTCCACCGGCCTGACTGCCGATGACATTGAGCGTCGCATCAACGTATCCGCCTGCCAACGCCAAGCCGCTCTCAGTCTGTAGACGAGTCTCAAAAAAACTCCCTGACACATTGCCAACACGTACGATATACCGTAGCATTACACAGCCGTCCTGTGGTAAATCCACGCTTGGGGTTTGATCCGCAGTCAGTTGCGTTGAGCCGTTCGTTATGACGCAACTACCAGTCAATCGTTGTGTGGTCACTGCGGAATTGAGGTTCGAGTCAGGCGTTACCCACATCCATATCCCGTCCGCCGTCTCAGTATTTGGTACTGGAATGTATGCCCCGCTCCCGTTTTTTCTATAGACCAGTTTGAACGCGGTAGCATCACAATCTGCAATGTTCTGGCAATGGATCTGATAGACGATTGCGACAGCTCCACCGGCCATAACTGGCTGCACCGTAGACAGCACTCCAAAGTTCTGTGGATTGCCACTGTATAGGTAGGGTGCTTGGAACTGCACCGCCGTTTGCGCGAGTGTACCGCTAGCCGGAGGAGGCACGGACCCTTCAAATGCCGACACCAATTCGGCTATATCTTGTAGCGAGAGAAACACCTGCACCTCATCAATGGTTACGCCGCTTGCCGGGATAAGTTCGATCAACCCCAGTTTAAAATTCGAGACAAACGTGTAGGAGCCATACGGACGAGAGGCTCCGCCGGTTCCTGCAAGCGTGCCTTTGTAGAGCGTGGCGATATCGGTTCCGCTATCGAAGCGTAGAGTTAAGACATTCCACCCGGATGTAATGGATAAATTCGAGGTCGGGGTACTCGCGCATGACGTAGATTGGACCGCTACCTTCCACACGCCATTATGGCCGCAAATATACCCACGTTGATTCGTGCCGGGATCTGGACCCATAATGTAATGTGTTGCTGATTCTAGCCCGGCTGGGACAAACACAGGCACGAATATGGTGAGTGATTGCGTTGATGGGTTGACACCACTGCCCCATGGAATCGCGCAATGCTGCAATGTGCCTGCGGCAAACTTAAGGGCCGTGCCGGTCTTTCCGGCTACCCACGTTGGGCCATTCGTGAGGGTACAATCGATGTTGTTGGCGGTTTCGTCGTTGGCAATCGTGCCGGTGCCTTCGTTAAATCTGTAGTAGAAGTGTGGACCGCCTACAGGTGGAGGGGGTGAAGATCCGGTGCAAAGATTCGTTACGGGAAGGCTGGTAAAAGAAAATACTTTTTGGTTGAGCCCTGGGGGAGTGCCGATGTTGTCGTGTCCGGTCCAGGTACCGACGGTGCTGTTATAGCTGATGGTCCATGTTTGGTTCGCTGCAACACAGGCATTCCCGGCAATACCGTCAATCGTAATGCCCACATGAGTATCGGTTCCGCCTGCCCGCGTGACCCCGCCGACGGTCGGCGACCCTGGGCAGGCGATACCCGTACACCCGACCGTGACACCTGTTACCGAGAGTCCCTGTACAGGCACTGCCGTATTCATTGGGAAAATGCAGGTGATTTTGTTGGTCGCAATCGTACACGTCGGACTAGGAATGGTCTCATATGCCCCAATATCAGGCGCAGTTCCATTGAATGGATATCCAATGTTTGTTCCCGCATTAATCGCAGCACTGCCTTGGAGTAGTGAAAAATTACTACTGACTGAATCAACAAACGATGGATTGGTCGTGAGGTTGCTTATGGCGGTATGCCCAGTTGTCAACATGCCTGCGCCAGCTTGGTACACAATGTTATTGGCGATGACGTGCACCACTCCTTCCGTAGGATCTTGGCGGATATAAATGCCATAAGCAGATGGGCTAATAATGTTATAAATCGTGTTGTTGTAAACCTGATTCAGGACAGTGCCAGCCCTGTCGCCCCTTGCCGCAAGAATGATGCCACGGAATAACGAGGTATTGCCGGAATCGTAGATGATGTTGTTATGGATTCTGTGCCCGCCTCCGGTGGTGCTGACATGAATGGCGGAATACATGTTGGCTCCGGCTGACCATGTGTTCAGATCCGTGCGGCCCATTCGATAGAAGATGTTGTTCCTGACAATGACGTTCTGAATCTGGTGTGGGGTTTGTCCACACGGTTGAAGATTATCAGGCCCCTGACACTTCCATATCCCCACCCCATGAGAAGCATCATGGAACACGTTCCGTTCGACGATGGAGCGGTTGCCGGGATTGTAGATCGTATTCATCCCGGAGAGATAGCCCGGAACCCCGGCCCCTATAACGCCGAATTCATTGTCCTGAATGAGATGATCGCCACCTATGAACCCCCTATAGGACGAGGAAATAAGAATGCCGCTCGCCTTCGTGTCATGACAATAGTTATCAAGATATCTTACATGGTGGGAATACCCAATCGTATCAACCCCGAACAGCTTCATGCATTCATACGGGCTGGCGATTTCAAAATGCCGAATTTCGATATGGTGGCAGGAAGCCCCATTAGAGCAATTTACCCCGCGCTTAGACCAGGTTGGGCTTAGAACAGGCCGAGGGCCGGATGGATCGCCCATGATTACGGTGTAGGCGCTGTCACTCCCGGCTGGTGGATTTAGGATTTCCTGGGAGCTATAGGTCCCTGCCTTGACAATGAGTGTATCGCCACCTACAAGACACCCTTGACCACCAGCAAGCGTCAACTTCGGGGTTGCCGCATCTCGTGCCGCCGTACAGGTGTTGATATCGCTCCCGTTCGTCGCAACATAGTATGTGATGGCGTGGGCATTCGTTGCTAGAGCAGCAAGGATGATACCGAGGATTAGTTGAACCATAGGATCGGGCTCCTCCGCGACTGTGGGAGCGGATAATCGTAGGCGATCATATTGTCCATCGTGCAAGAGTCACTGGCAGCCGCTCCAATACCAAGAATCCCCGCACGTGTGTTGCCGACGATAGCCGTATCGGTGATAGGCCCAATCAACAGCGTATCGTTCACGTAGACCGAGTGCGAACTGCCGTCATCCCGTAGCTTGACGGTATCGTTTGCAACCGGGTCCGTCGCGTTCGTACCGAGCGTTGTGCTGGTCCCTGCCACTCGTTTCGTCAACCTCCATTCACCAGTCGCAGGGACGACATCGAACGTGCCATGGCCAGAGTAATACGTGCGCGTCGCGGTGGAGTCTTTTCTTCCAATGACCCCGCACCGCGCCTCTCCGCCATTCACGAACGCGGTGATCGTGGCCTTGACTTCCATATCGTCCGTGGCAAGGTCTGCATCAAGCCGAGCTTCATTCGTCGTGGCGCCTGTGAACTTGGCCGCATTCGACACAATGGCCAGAGCAGTCCCAAGGAACTCAGTCCAGGTGTGCACACAGGTGAGACTGGCGCTATCTGCGCATTGAAAGGTCTCCGTCGCTAGCGTCGTGGCCCATGCAACCTGTGGACTGGCGAGATCGATGAGAACATTGGTGGCGTCCGCCACGAGGCCCCCGTCCTGGAACGGAATCCATGAAGTCCGTTGATGCACCGGCACTTGTTGGCCCAGCCAGATTTTGATTTTTCCGTCTCGCCCGGATCGTAGGTGTGGACTGAGGAGCTTCACGATGAGGTCTTCTACTGTGCTATCGGTCACTGGTGCGCGCAGCTCCTTGGCGATTGCAGTTTTCTGTGCGTCAGTCAGGGTGCCCTTTAAGGAGTCTCCGAGCAGTAGGACTCCGGTCATGTCAGGCGGCAGCGTATCCGACGCACAGAGAAACCGGGCAATCCCTAATGGACGCAGGTCAATGTTCCCAGCCCCGGCCATTGACACACAGCGAGACCGATAGGGATCACTGTCGGTACCCGAGCCATCGACAGGCGAAAGATAGACGTTTCGGACGGCTTGCGCGAGTGGTGCAAGGGGCACGCTGGCCCACATCAACAAGGCCGACATGAGGAGCAGAATGATTTTCACGCACGTCCCCTTTCTAATGACTCAGCGATGTCGATGAGTAGATGACCTTAAATCCCAGAATATGCGCTGTGGCCATGGCTGTGGTTGTAGTCGTCGCGCCGATGTCCACATAGATCGAAATCCAATCACCTGCCGCACACGTCCCCGATGGGGTGATTGCCCCAGATGTCGCCTTGTTGATCGCCGTTGAGCCAGTCATGGTATCAGTCCAGACCACCTCTGTTCCGTAGGATGCCGTCGCAACCAGCGTTTCAGTGTCTCCCTTGCACTGCCCAGCCGATTGAAATTCGATCACGCCCGTATCCACCGCCGTCTGCACAACTAAAGATTTCAATTGGATTGACCCACCATCGTAGTCGTCTGGCATATCAAATGACGCATGCATGCGCGACCCGTCATTATCGAGGCAGAGAACCGTGAACATTTTGGCCCCGCTGGCTACCGGCGTCGCCTCGGCAGGTGTCGCACAATTGGTGCCGTCGGTAGAAAGGAATCCTGCCGGCAGAAAGAATGATTTGAGTGGGTAGTACCCAGTCTGAAAGGCGTACATGCCCTTTTTTGTCGCCGCGTCAGGGTCAACCGTGAACATCACTGCATCTGAATTTTCTACATCGATCCACCGATAGGTCTGGTTCGTCCAGATATAGGTGTTGGTATTGGCATCGGTTTGCGGTCGAATGAGAGGCCCGCGCGTCACATCTTCATAAATGCATGCGGGGTTTGTGCCTGCGCCGATACACACCGCATTAGTGAGGGAATTGGCCGACGTGACTACGCGGCCTCTCCCGACCGTCATGGCGAGCGTATCCGTCTCTACAGTGAGCCCGCTCCCTGGATTGTCGAAGTAATTCGTGCCGTCTGATGCGATGGCCACGCCTTTTCCTGTCCCGAGGTTCAGATCAACTTCATCCTGGATTGTTGATATGGTCGGTGTAATCGTGACTTCCCCGACACCGAGATTGACCACCGACACAAAGAACCCTGCGGCAAACCCGGAGGTACCTGCTTGTGGAAGCGTGACAGTCACAGGGTTGGCATTTGAGTAGGTAATTAGACAGCCTCGATCTGTAGAAAGAATCGTGTCGGTCGTCAGCGTAACAGCTCGCACACACATGTTCATTTGGGTGATGCCGCCGCCGGACCCACTAGGGTTAGTAACACCTGAAAAACTTATTGTGGGTAATGCAAGTACTAAAGCAAGCAATAACCATAGTTTCATTAATATATTCATAGGTTATCCCCTTGCTCGTACAAGAGCCGCTACCATATTTTGTGAAGCTGCTATAGAACAAAACGCTACGAGAGCCTCTCCGTTTGTCTCTAGCGGGGCATACATACCGCCTAATGGGATTTCGTACAAGTTGCTGTCAGCAAGACCAGACAGCAAAAAATGTAGCCTATGTACAGACATCGTTGTTGCTACACCCGCAGTTGTAGGAGCAGTTGTTGCACGTACACGTAGACCATATTCACCAACTGTTACTCCCGTACCATGACCTCCCGCCATGGGGACCCAGTCCGTTGGTGGAGCCCATACTATTGCATTCTCGTTCACAACATAGTTTGCAGATGCACTTGAAAACGAGACAGCATTCGTTATTGTGGTCCAAGTTGACGTACCTGTACTATATTCCAATGTTCGAGCAGGGGTCCCAACCGATGCTGTAGCAACATTGATTGCAAGGCCGTTAAATATAATCGGACTTGAAACAAGGAACCCATCATTGATAGTCGTTGTTTCTAGTGCAGCATCCGTTGCCCCAGCATCTTGAAAGTCAGTAGTATCGTTCGTCCATGTCGTTGTTGCATGAGTCCAAAGCCCAGCCTTCCACAACAGCTTTGGTATTCGAGCACCAAACCCGACAGATGCAACATTGCCAGAACGATTCTGGATACGTGCATATGCAATTTGTAACCGTATCCCACCGCTCTCTGAACGAGGGTGGCTATACAACACAAACGTATTGCTGTTAGGGTCTCCTCCGTCAATTATCTTTGGAGAAGCAACATCAACCAGTTTCCATTTTCCATATTCGCCGTCACTGTATCCATGTGTATTTACATTCATAGTAGTTATCCTGTTCGTGCAGGGCGGGGACTACCACACGCAGCCCCCGCACAACAGGTTAATGGTTAGTTGCTATACGCCTTACCAGCAATATAGATCGGGCTCTTTGCTTCCTGTGCCATGCCGGTAGGTCCAAAGAGTCGCCGTGGGCTATACCGAACCTCAAGCCCCAATAAAAACTTATCCTCAGTTAGCCCCGCCGCAAACGCGTCAAGTTCAACAGACCAGAGCAACCCTTCAACATTGTCTGCAAACTTGCCTGCGTCAATGAACCCTTCGGCAGTTACGTTCCATGTATAGGCAGTGGTTGTAGGAACCGTATCCTGGGCAACCAATTTGTCTAACGCTGTTCCCCCAGTATTGCCAATTGCGGCAATAGCTGTGGTATTGAACACAATGGATTTATACCATACCTTGTAGTCAATGGTATCAGCTGTAGTTACTGACCCCGAAGACCAATGCACTCGGCAATAGATACGCTTGGAAAGATCGAGGTCATAAGGAACCGGCATATACGTGTTGACCTCGTCCGCAGCCGTATCTTGTAAAATGCCATTGACTCCAAAGGTACTAATCTCCTGTGACAAAGGAGCTCCAGTATGCGACCCCTCCCATTTGGCACCATAGGCAAAGTTACCAGCACCACCTTCGTTGATAGCCCCGACAGACACACCTGTAAAGCCCATTGCAGGGAGCCAAATCCGTCCTGGTCTCCATGCAACCAACGAATCATGTTTTAACTTATTTGAGGATTGAATATAGTTAGGCATATTGTTTTCCTTTTAAAAGTGACCCGACAAGTTGTGAGTCACCCTTATGCTTCAGGGTAAGCAATAAAGACAAAGACTTTCGCATCTTCGTTGACGCTGGCATTCGACGGCAAGCTAAACCCAAGCACCGTGCCATTATCAACTTGAGCGATCGCCACTACTTCAGTAGCTACTTCGGTATCAACCGTTACGATGTTGGCAACATCATTCTTAGACCATACCCAAATCTTGTCACCGTCCGTTTGATTATAAGCAAGAATCAAAGCTGGCTTAAACCCGATATGGATATTCTGCGCAGCTGTCGTCCCACTATATCGACCAATAAACGGACCGCGTGCTATGTCTGACTGTCTCGTTGCGTTTGCCATGGGTCAATGCTCCTCTGTAAGATTCCCTAACAAGAGAATCCCACTGTTAGTTAGAAAATTCAACAAGATACTGGCCGTTGACCTGTTCACTGCGAGTCTGCCCAGGGTGGGCATAGTAATTCCCGTTTACTTCGGGAATTGCATTTGGGGCATCCGAGTATTTAGGATTCCCGAATTTATGCTTCAGCATATCATAAATTTCATCTGCTACTTCTGTCCATATGTTAGGCTCAATGCGAAACTTAATACTCTTCCGCCCTTCAATATCGACGGAGCCAGTAAGGGCATAATTGATATTACGAACACGGACTTTTTTCATAATACTCCTAAGTGTATTGGGTATCCCATTGGTAGGTCAGCGATTGTGGGTCGCCTCGTTGTGCTTTATCATATCGATCTCGATACTCTTCTTCCATTGCACTGTCTCGACGGACTTCTACGTAGTCTCGTTTATCGGCATGCTTGAGAAGCCCACGATGCTCTGCATGAGAGCCCTGCCAACGTTCTGCCATTTGCTCAGCTTCACGTTTGCCACGTGCTCCCACAAACCCACGCTTAAAAGGGACACCATTAATGACAACCATGTAGCACTGAACACCAATATCCTTTGACACAACACCTCCTACGAGAAGAGTAGTGGGACCGAAGCCCCACTACTCTTGAGACGTACTTACAGTGATGCTCCACACTGAATTTCTTGGGCGAAGTTCTGGTTAAGGATAGCCCGTGCATCGTACTTCTTCCAACCCACTGTGGCTCTCATTTCCAATGGGTCTCCTGTTCCACCAGAATCCAACCCTTTCACAATGACACGCCCGTTATCCCCTGCCAGCGAGACTCCACCGGCAAAGTCACGACCCATGACAAAAATGCTGTACACGTCAAGGAACCCACCAGTATTTTTGAGGTCTGTCGAGGCAGCGGTGACGCCGGTCGCTCCGGTAAGGACATACCCCTGTGAGCTAGACAAGAATCTGATGCCGTTTTTATCAGCGCCAAACTCTCCTTCTAAAGCACCACCCTTACCAGGATACTCGCTGGCAAGGACAAACCCATCGAAATGCCTCAAGTCGAATGCCACATCTTCGTGACACATTGCCCAATAGGCAGGCATGATAGGTGTCGTCCCGACATAATTAGATGCCATAACCATAGGAGTGAACTTCAACGCATTACGCCCAACCAAAGAACGGTAGGCACGGTCAAGATCATTACGCTCTAATGGTTCAGTCACGGTTAATGTCGATGACCCATTGGCATACGTGATGTTGGTAAACGATGCCCACGTGTCACGATAGAGCACATCGAACGACCTGCCCATTTGTTCGCCCAACAGTTCCACATTTTCAGTGCTGTGTGGTTCGGGTAATGTGTTCAGCACCATATCGGAATCTTCGATAAAGTCCCCGTATGGTTGAATAGTCGCAGCCACGTCGGTCTTTGTTTTGACCTTCCCGGCTGGATTGATCCCTTCTACCAACGGAGTAGTTGCCACTGCAAGTTCCTCGTATCGCTTCCAGATCATAGTTTTCCCACTACGCCGATTCAACGGATACATTTTGACGCCTAATTGATGAATCAACATAGGCAGCCCACGACGAAGCAGAAGCGTATTGAACAAAGACTGCGTTGCATCAGAGGATGTCGAATCAGTAAAATTGGCTGTTACGTTAGGCACGGTATAACTCCTTTAACCAAGCCCTTTATACTTACGGATCATTGCCTCAAATTCATCTTTGGGCATTGCTCCAAAGTCAGGGATTGATTTTTTATTGGTCGTTGCCGCTCCCTTAATAAGGGACTTCTCGGCACGGTCGTTGATTTCAGTAAGCAAGTCCTTACGAGCCTGTGTCACTTTTTTACCTTCTTTCGTGGTAAGTAAGTGGGGGTTTTCTGTCAAGGCAATTGCCGTCGCAACAATTTCTGCTGCGAGTCCAAGCTGTTTCATAAGCTTGGGATGGCTTTTGAAGGCGTCTTGCCCGGCTTTCCAGAGTTCGCTATCTTTATCCTTTAATTCTGGAAACGCCTCATACGCATGTTCATAGAGCCCAGCAATTTCTTGTACCATCTCGCTGGCTTCAGTCTGAGCCTTAGCCTGCTCAACCCCGACCCGCTTGGTCCGCTCCATTAGTTCCTTGCGAATGGCACTGAGGGTCCCACGGGCAACTGAATAGGCTTTATTAGCACGCGACAATGCGGCCTCATCTGCCTCACTTCGCGCCCGACGCTGTGTGTCACGAAGCTCGTACAGCTCGTCTTCCCATTCCGTTTGACCCTGCAAGAGTTGTTCATCTGAATACTTCGTTAAGCCCTGATCGTCCCCGCCCTTTGATCCCTTGGCCATGACTTCAAGCTGGCCTCGTACATTGGCCAGTTGTTCACGAAGCTCTTGCACTTCTGCACTGGACTCAGCTTTACCTTTTCTTACACGGCTCAGCTCTTTTGTCAGTGCATCAAGTTGAGACTTAAGGGTGTCGGTTTCGGGAGACTCAACAGGTACCTCCGGCGACGAGGGTACTTCTTTCTCGCCCGTTTCCTGCTTGGTCTCGTCTACTTCCTCAACACTCTCGACAAGTTCTACTTTGTCTTTTGGTGACATTGCCATTCCTTCTTTCAACGCCCGATAAACATCCGGCGACGATGCTATAACTTGGATAGAGGCGACCTATCAGTTGACGCCCTTGCAAGCTGGTAGCCTGCGTTGGTCAAGCTATAGATTAGATATACCCTGATTCAACACCTGAGCTTTGGTTCACAGGTACTTTGTTAGGTAGCCCTGCACGAAAAACTTGTATTAGTCCACGGCTAATGGCATTGATGGCCTGCTCAACCATCATTTCTTGCCACTCATCTTCCATTGGAATTGTTGCTAGATGAAGGTGGAGTAGCTCGTGGACAAGCGATAGATCATAGTCACTTGCTTCTTCGTCAACGAATCGCTCATTGACTCCTTGAAGGTCCATGGGATGAAGAATGCTGATAATGGCATCTTTTCGCTCAAGAAAGAACTGACACTGTGCTACGCTATCAGCATCGACCATCTCCCAGCTTCGTGCAAGACGAACGTCAATCTTCCAGTCCGACAACGAGAGTACACCCTGCCAGTACCGTGCCTGATTTCGTAGTTCTAGTTCAAGGTCCTCGGTAGAAATGATATCCATAAAGATACCTTTCCAACGTCAATACCCCATAACCTTGCGACCTTCACTTAATGCGACTGCAATGGCTTGCTTATGTTGTTTAACCTTTTTTCCAGACCCCAACTTCAGCTTTTTTTCTTTGAATTCATGCATAACGGCGCTGATCTTTTTATGGACCTTATCCATTGCCTTATCCATTAGATCCCGCACGATGAGGCGTATAGGCATTGTCTGTGCCAGCTTCGTCTTTTCCTGCTCGTTGTATGGAATGCTCCTCAGTTCCATCATTGCTGACAGGCTTGTTTCCTTGTGCAACCTGGCCCATTTCGTATTCACCTTTTGCAACACGCTCTGTTGGGTACCCTTTTCCTCCCGGCATCGTAACCTCCTTATGGTTGTGAACCTGGTCCTGAAATAATACCTTCGCTTCCACCTGCTCTTCCGCCCCTTACGTTTGCGATCATGCTTTGAATTTGATCGTTCTGGCCACCAGGCTGGACCATTTCGGGGTTTGGAGGTTGCTCGCTATCTCGCTTCAAGCCTTCGGCTAGACGGGTAGGCATCTCGGCTAAGTCAATCATAGCCTTCATGGTATGTGGTCCTAGAGGGCGACCACTTGACGTGATCAATCCAGCTAATTGCACAGCTTGTTCAAACTGAGCCTGCCGCTCACTAGCTGTCGAAGGTGATAACCTAAGAATCAAATCAAACTTGGTGTTACGCATATGGGTAAGCTCAGCAATGATTGACTCGTTTGAAGCTGGCTCACCTGTTTGAGGGTCTGAAAAGATAGAAGCACCTGATGGTCCTTGTGGAGCATTAAGTTCTGCGACTCCTATAATGCGACGTATCTTCTCTACAGGGTAGAACTGTTGGATACGGCTAAGCATAAGCCGTCCAACATCAAGCTGTGACTCCTCGAAGCTACGAAACCGAGGTTTGAGAATCGTTGACCCGCCTTCTTGGCGAGCTCGTATGGCTCGTCCACTAACGGTAGCTTGGGTGGTTTGGCCAACGAGCTCTGCATTAATGCCGCTGATACGCAGGATAGACCGCTCACTGTTTTGCAGCATCGCAAAATGGCCGGACGATAATTCAACTGGTCGAATCTGGCTTGGGGCAAGTGCGGCATATTCTACGACAATGCCAGGCTTGGAACCGAGTAGTTCAAGTTGCCCTTTGTTTGCACCGCCAGTGCTTCTGTTCAGCCACCCACTATGGGCAGAACTATTGAGGTGCGCTAAAATGTTGCTGTATCGCTTGTTGTACTCGTCTTGTGGATCCTGGAGGTTTCGTACAATGCCCATGATGCTCTCTGGATCATCGCCGTACTGGCGAGACACATAGGGCACGAATGGGTAAGAACGATCATTGTAGGGTGTTTTGCCTTGGTCAAGTGTTTGCCACCACACAAGCTCAGTCCACTCAGGTACCCGTGCTTGCCGTTTTACCACTGAGAATCGTTCGTAGACCTCCATACCAAATTGCTTGGCGAGGTCATCAACGTGTTGTAATGCGGCTTCTGGCGCAGCAAATTGGAGTGGAGACCCAATTGTTGGATCTTTTAACACTTGACCTGTCGTGCGATCTGTAATGACACTTGTGTCTTCTTGTGACGAGACATCTAAGTGTGCAACACGCTCGCGGCCAAGCTGATTCGCCAGCTCTGCGAGAACCTCTTCACCCTTTCGTTTACTGGGGACTTCTTGGACTTGGCCGGTTTGGGTATCTACAATAAGTTGTATCGAGGAAGGAACCTTGTGCCAAATAGTTAGGACACGTATACGTCCTGTTTCAGTGTCGTAGAGTTCACGAAGCAGGTTGGGTCCTGTGCCTAACGACTGTGACGTGCCGGTAATGTAGTTTTGTGTTTGGGCTAGCCATTCACCAGGCCGTGCAAGATGGTGGTACTTGGGGTACCGTGCTTTAAAGTCTTCTATCGACATCCATACGGCTTTGCCCATATAGGCACCGTCTTGCATGTCTGGCTCTGTTGCCCATGGGTCAAAGATGAATGCCATGGGGTTGATGCGTGAAACAACAATATCTCCCCATACCATGTCATCGCTATCATCCAGAGTATGAAGTATCTCCCATACTCCAAGCCCGCAAATGGTACCATCGTCGAATACTTTATCTGTAACTCGCTGTACACGTCCAAACTCAGCGGCAGCCTTGAGGCTGGCTGTGGCCACTTCTCCTAGGCGTCTATCCTCTAGTCCGCGTGGCAATGCAGAAAAGTCCAACTGCATGGACCGTTGCATACCAGAAACAAGCTCAACTTGAGGCATGATCTGGTTGAATTCTAGGGCAGGCCTGCCAGTCTTATTAACCTTAGCGCGATCTTGTGGTAGCCATTGCTTACCATTGCCCTCAACCATCTCGTAGTCACGTTGCCACTTGAGACGAGCGGTGTCGGTTGCATTGAAATGTGACTTGATAAACCCCTGCAATAACCGCAGGCGGTCAACATCAGTGTTGACAAGCTCGCCTAGCGTTTGTAATGGTGCGATAGGTTGTGCCATTAAAGACCCATATGCCCAAGGGGCTGGAGGTTTTCTTCAATTTCTAGATCAGCAAGGGAAGGAGATTTGGCTGGTTGTGCTCGTACATCCATAGGTCTACTCGTTAAGAACCCGTTCAATGCGTCCATGTGGTGGTCATTGCCGTCTTGAGGTTCCTCACGAAAGTTTCCTGCCATTACGTTACGAGCTTTCTTCCACTTGTACCCCTCTATTTCTTTGATGAAGCTTGTACACTTATCGAGAACAAAGAGGTGAGGGGCATTGAGCTGTCCGGTAAGGGGGTGAACGTGAGTGGGGTTAAGTGCCAGCAATTCATGTATACGGTTATACCCTGAATCCCAGTCCTTTTGTGTAGGTACTGGAAAGATACCATGGTCCATGTACTCATCAGCAATGGAGTAAAGCTGGTCTTCTCGTTGGGTACCCTTTTGACCAAGTAGAGTTCTTGAAAAAGCCTGCCCGTCTAAGTAAGTGCCTTTGGGTTGGTAAGGCATCCGCTCACGGTGGGCTTTGATTTGTTGGCTATGGTAACTGACAGGCTTCTCTCCCTCGTAGTGTTCATCGATAAGGAAGTAATTCAGTAACCCACACCCACACGTACACTCTTTAACAATAACCCACCCGACTGCCGTTGGTGCAGCAAGCCCGTGGTCAATATACTCATAGCAACTATCGTTACTATCGAATAATGGAGATCCATCATGGCATTGTGCATATCGTGGTATAACAGATTGTTCTCGTTTCCATGAGGGGTAGACAAGCCCCTCTGCTTCGACCCACTTACCCTCCAGGTATCTATCCCATATTAGGGGAACGCCCTTATAAAGACGTTCCATATCCTTGATATAGTCAAGAGGAACGAATCCCGCATTGTAGCCATCCCACGATGTCGCATGAAAGGCCTTATATCCTTCCTTGCCTGGACCTGATAGGCCGTGTTGACCTGGCAATCCGGCGAAGTATTTAAATATCCAGTGAGATGGACCTTCTGGGTTGCAGACCCCAAACCCGTAGGTTTTGTAGCTTAGTAGGTCCCAGGTAGGAAGCTCTTGACCTTTGGAAACTTTCTCATCATGTACAGGTAGGAGTATACCACAAATCCTACACTTAGTGTCACCAAAAAGAGCAAAGTGACGAGTTTCTTGACTAGTCGCTTTACTGCATTGGCCAATGACCCAAAACTGTTTGCGGTTGTGAGCTAGGATAGGGTTACGTCGTCGAAGACGACCAACGAGATACTTCCATACATCCTCGGGTATTTCCTCAGCCTGGTCGATTGCAAAGAACCCAAGTGGGATATTCTTTAAGTCATTGAGATCCTTGAAGTCTCCATAGATTAGCTTACCACCGCCTAGTTCGGGTTTAAGCTTAAGGAACCCCTTCTGGTCGTTATGTTGTGCAAGATACTTGTCAGGCAACATCTCGTATAGGGTTTGCATGGTCGAGGCGCGTAGAGCCTTGCCATCCAGCCTGCCGAGATAACCTAAGTTGTTGGGAATAAAGAGAAGTAGGCAAACCTTAGCACAGAGTACTGAGGTGTTATGTGCTACAATGCCATTACCAATAAAATTATGTGTACCTTCAATTTCCAGGTCATACATCTGGACTAGAGTTGTTGTAGCATGAATGCTCGCAATGCGAACGAACTCAACATTACTGGCATAGAACCTAGTACTTCTTCCGCGGGGAACCCTACAACATTGCCGTTCAGCAAGTGTAAGTAGTTTCTTTTGTTTCCAGCGTAGATCGAGCAGTCGAGTACAAGCTTCAATAGACGCTTGATCTGTAACGTTGAGATTGAAAGCAACCCGGCCTTCTTTATATTTAACGACACGTTTGCTCTTACTTGCACGTATACCAAGCCGCAAAAATAACGCTTGTACATCGTCAAGCAACTTTTCAGAAACAGAACAATAGCCGACAGTTTTATCTACCCATCCGTCGGTCACTAATAATCCAGACAAAAATGCTGCTATCTCGGTATGAGATGAGCTGAAAAGAAAAGGTGGAACAAACTTTGTATGGCTTGTTAAACCCATTAAACCAATGTCACGAAGCCAATTTAAAACCCAATTTGTTTTAGCATCGTTACTTCGAGTGATTGAGTAACAATACTTCGCTGCTCTTTTACGAAGCTCTGCCCCACTCCCATGTAAAATACTTGCTAGCTCTTCTGCTAGAGCTTCTTGCCCTATCGTTATTGTGACAGCATGTTCACAAGAAAGGCTACCATCTCCTATTAACGTACCCAACAAGAATAGATAGTCAAGTGGTATGCCACAGCTTTGGCTATCGGGGTATCCTTTCGCAACACCAAGCCGATCACCAGGTTGCAAGGCATCAGCCCTTACCCATTGCCATGATTGTACCGAACGGTGTCTTCTGTCGCAACGCTTGCCGTCTGGTCTCTTTGTTGGTTTTGTTGTGTTTATAACTCGTTGTGGCTTATCAAGTCGTAAAAATGGGTGCCAAGGTGAACATGAAACAGTAAGCCCATTATCCAATTTAACGTAGGTTTCTGGTAGTAAGCCGCTGTTTATTTTGGCTTTAACTACTTTCAAGACAAGCTGGCATTGGTCGTCTACTGTCCAAACCTTGTCACCTGCCTGAATATGTTGTAACTGGACACGACCTTTCTCTGTTTCAATCCACGTGTCATAACGTTCGCACTTCCCGGTCCCAAACCCACCACTAAACATCGTGAATCGTTCAAGGGCAGTGATGTAGTCTTGCTGGGCTTGTAACCTACTCCAGTCCCATTGAGGTTGTTCACCTTCTTCTAGCAGGGTTGTTTGTAAGCTGCGGTCATTTGTGGCCATAATTATGAGCGATAGAAGGGACGGTATAGCTCACTACTACCATCATCGTCGCCTGTGTAGTAGTGATCATCGTTGTCTCGCTGCCTTGTTGTTGAATGCTCAATGGCATCCAGGACTATTACTTCCAGTTTGTTCCGTAGCCCTTCCAACATGGCATCGATGTGGTCCATGCAGTCGTCCAGTATTGCCTCTGTTTCCTGTTCGTCTAATAGGTGATTCATATATAACCTTTTGATTTTTCTGAGAAAAATTTACTACCTTACTACATCTTTGCGAAAGCACTGTATGCGTGGGTACATAAGCTTAATCAGCTGGCCTACATACTATCCCGCAAGGGTGTACCCCTAGTGTGGACTACTTAGGTAGAAGGGGGTAGGGGTAAGTTTAATCGTAATGAATACTACTTAGATACTTTAACTTAAGTCTAACAAGTGCCTAGTATGTACTACTAAGGGCAATGTGCTTAAGGCAAACTACGTAGGTTGAAACCCTTAGGTGAAATAAGCGCTTAGTGCCTGCTACGCAAGCAAAAGCCACTACGCGAAACTACGTAACACGTGCGGTGTACTACCCCGATCGTGCAATTCATTACCTTATTTCCACTACCAAAAAATACCTACCTATCTTCCCCACTCACTGAGGGCCGTGTCTCACCCCTTTAGCCGTCTTCTCCCCTCTTGCGGGGGCGGAGCGTGAGCGGGAGCCCCCGCCGAACCCTGGCTGGATGGGTGCACCCCGTGAGTGGCCACCACCACCGCCCTACCTCCCTAGCATTATAGCATGAATATACGTGTAATGGTACAACTATTTACTTAAAACTACTTACTATTTTCATCACCACTGCTAATGGTATCTACACTTGCATCGATATCTATTACTGGGTGTTCTGGCTCTAGCACACTCGCTACCACTCCCGCCGGTAGTGCCCCAAACATGTTAATCATGATGCCATTACCTAGTACTTGTTGGCTAGGTGGAAACGCTTTGTCGAACGCGATACCCGCCGATAATATCAATCTATACAACGAGTTGAAGTCTTTTTTGCCGTAGGACTGAGAGGCTTTTTTAGCCCTCAACGCCAGTACATAAGCCGTCTCACTCCAGGTTGATCTGACCTTTTCCACCTTTTTATCAATAGGTTGCGAGCAAAAAGGGGCAATAGTTTTGTCGCTGTATGCATAGCTACCCAACCCCTGAGCATCGCCCAAATTGTCGGGATTTCCCCTAGGTATTTTGGCCACCTCTTGGCTATCTATGGCGAGGGGTGGAACGGTCAACGCTTTAGATTTTACCTTGGCTATTCTAGGCATGTTTTAAGCCAACCTGTGGCGTTTTTGTTAAGCTGTGGCACAAATGCGCCACACTATCCTTTGACATGAGCAAGATCAATGCCAACCGTGAAATGAATAAAATCAACAGGTTAGGTTTTGGCCTAGCCTTTGCAGCGTAATTAAGCGAAACGAAAACTCACTAACCTGGGAGTGGAAAATGAACAAGTACGAAAAAACAGCCCAAGCAGACTCGTATTGGCTAGCATTAGTAGTACCACCTGCTATCATGCTACTATGCTATGCTGTAGCACTCTGCATCACATTGGCTACATTATTGCTAGTTGGCTAAAAAGGAGATTACCATGCGAATCGAACGCTCGCGATACCAAGGCAGCCGATGGATGGTCACTCGCCGCTCCCCAGAGGGAGATTGGCGACCGGTGTACTCGGGGCGGTACTGGGCCTGTGTGCGATTCTTGGCTACTGCTTCTTAGGTTTTCTTCAAGGAGAAGAAAATGATCACACAGCAAATCGTAAAAGCGAGGGCTGCACTTGGTACGATTCTCTCTGGGCATAATATCCCGGAAGAACTGTTACCTATTCTGCTTGCGGCGCATGATGGATTACTCAGAGAAGAGCGCAAAGATCCAGTAGGCCAAGCTGATGCTTTCAGAGTTTTTGATAATGCTTCTTAGTACTCAATCATGCATGATCAACAGCAAATAGCTAGGAGGATACCATGAAATGGAATGGAAAAATAGGGACACCGTGTGGTAGCTGTGGAATGGACAGGGCTACAGATCACGGACTATGTTTTGATTGTATGCAAGCCTTCTACGAGGTCACAAGCAAGCTCAACACATTGCAGACAACAACAGAACATGTAAGGAATCTATCATGCAAACCCAATTGGAAATAGAGCTAGAAGAGGGCCGAAAAGTACTGGTACAGGCGCAGCTCGAAACATTGACTGAGATGCTAAACTATGTGCCTGCTAGAGATCAATTAGAGCTGTTATCGTTCATCAACCTCATGGTACTGCAACGATTAATGCCGAGAAAAGGGGAGAAGTTCAACTAACTAACTAGGCCCCTAGGCCATAACAATAAACCTACGCGCTAGGGAGTGTAGGTAAAACAAGGAGTTATATCATGAGCAAATCACAGGATGATTGGAAAAACATGAGTGCAAATGAACGCCAGGCCTACACAGCTACACAACTGGCTGAAGCGGTGAAAACTGTTACCGCTCAATCACTGCCAACAGGTATCAAAGTCATGATCGGCGGTAAACAGTTTATTGCCCGTCCGGTTAGGGTAACAGAGAGTGGCGGTGTAACCTATAACCTCTCTCCTCAAAGTACCTCTGTGGGAGAGTATAATGCTCGGCTCAACAAGTTTTCGTTTACACTGTTAGGTTCTGGTGCCACTGAGGAAACGCCAGAATGGAGTGATGAACGTCTAGCTTAAGTATCACCTAGGGGGGATTATATCATATAATCCCCTCGAATGGTACTTATCTCGGAGGTGATAACATGCTACCAACAGAGGACCCACATAGAATCGATGCTTATATACACCTTTTAGCTGGTATATATACTCTTGACTTTATTACTCGACTTATCTATCGTATGCCCGATAAAGCACCGATACCAGAGCCATTCCGCAAAGCAATACGTGCTAGATGTCACAGGTTGATCCAATCAACTGAGCAAGGAAGCATGTCATGAATAATAACATACTCCACGAGACCGGTGAACGCTGGCAGTTGGACGCCCTTATCCCTAACCGCCATAGGAAACTATTGTGGACTCAAGTTGAGCACAGTATCTTGAAGGCCGCCACTACACCGTTGCCGGTCTTACGTAGCACAGCTAAAGGGCCGTTGCATTATATTCCCTTGTGTAAGGTAGGCGAGAGTGAGGTGGAGAGGCAACGTAGGTTGAGAGGTGGTCACATGCCGTTACCAGGGGATAGATTGTTATAAAAAGGGGGTAAACATGAGAGAAGTACGAATAAAAGTTTACACGTACCCTGAATTAAGCGATAAAGCAAAAGAGAAAGCAAGGAGTTGGTATAAAGAAAGTATCTCTGATTCAGAAATATGGTGGCCGGTGGTTTTTGCAGATGTAAAACAATGTGCTAGGTATCTAGGTATCACGATAGCATACAATTCAGACAGACCTAGATATGATAAATCGCCAAGCCGACCAAACATTTATTGGGATGATTACGGGTCGTCCTTTTCGGGTACATGGGCATACTCTCACATGGATTTAGTAGCTGTGCATGAAGAGTATCCACATGATCCAATACTCAACAAAGTAGCAGATATGTTAGATGAAATAAAGTCTCAAGATGCATCTGCTAAAATTTCTGACCAAGGCAACACAAAAATTGTGATAGACATCGACCTCAAAAATAGCAATGAATGTGATAGGGAAATAATAGAGAAGGCCCTACAAAAGTTTAACACATGGATATATGAATACATACAGTCTCAGTATGACTACGTGTATTCGGATGAATGTGTCTCAGAGGGTATCATTGCAAATGGCTACGAATTTACCGAAGTAGGGACATTCATACGAGTAGATAAACTATGGATAGACAGTAACTACTACCGATATACAGGTCGATTTAAACCCAAATGAAAGGGGGTTATTATCATGTGTCCTCGATGTAAAGGGTTGATGTTACGTGATAGGGAGATAGAGCCAGAAGCAGTCTATGCTTACTATTGCGTTAACTGTGGGTATAGAATTGACAAGCTGTTGCTAAAGTATCAAAAATTGTCACGAGAAAACAACGTGCTGATGCAAAGGAGTAAATAGCAATGAGAGTAACAAGATTTTACACTGAAGATCGTAACTTATATTCTAGGGCATTGTTTGATTATCTCGACAGTGTCCTTCAGGGCTATACAACCTATTCTTGTACTGGTAGATGGAATGGAGAAAGAGAACAGTCTATCGTCATAGAAGTTATTGAAGACACATTTAGCATAGAAGCATCAAGCATTGCAAAAGGTATAAAAAAAGTAAACAAGCAAAAGGCTGTCTTGTTTACTCAACAAGAAGTTATTGCAAACCTAGTTTAACTAAACTAACAAGGAGAAATAACAATGTATCCATCTATATACAAAGCAGCAAAAAAACCCTCGAAAGTAGTTACGGTAGCCGAGTATGGGACACTACGATCTAAAGATCTAAATGCATTTCATATTGTGCACAGCTATGAAATAGCAGTAACCAACTCTAGAGTTAAGGAAATTTCTGGTATCAGAACAGCAAACCCAGACTTGATAGGGTATTTTAACTTTGTAGACAAACAACAAGGAAAGGAGAAGTAATGGAAATAACTCTGACAGTATTGTTACTGGTGGGTGCTATCTACATGACAATGAAATCAGTTCATAGACAATAACATTCACTCTATATTTATACCATAAAGAGTATATTTACAGTGTTTGAGTCGCCACCCTCTAAAGAGGGTGGCGACAGCCACTGGTTTAGAACTGGTGACTTCCCTCAGTCGCCGGGTGGCTTATATAGGATAAGCGATTGGCCGGGAAAAATTTCCAGTAGTTTTTGCAAAAATCTTTCACAAAAATTGGTAAGTATGCGGAAACAAACCGCATTATAATTTTTAAAGGTGAAACAATGACGACCTACGAAGCAGTAGAAATAATTGAGGGGTTTGGGATTGGCGAGGACGCAACAAGAGAACAAACCATAGCAGCGTGGCAAAATCTTATTGATTCTGGCGTAGTGTGGGAATTGCAGGGGAAATATGGGCGAGGAGCAGTTTATTTAATTGAGCAAGGCATATGTAAGCCCTGGCCACGAAAGATCAAGCCATGAAAACTATTACACCTACACCATTGGCTAGTAATTGTCTCTACTGTGGCCGAGTCCAATGGGGGGAGATACAATATTTAGGTAGTGGACACTGGCGTCATAACGAATGCAATCCAGGTTCTATTTCGTGGTGCGAGTGGTATGAGCAGCAACCGAAAGGCAAACGAACCTCAGCTATGCAAATCTTGTACAAGTATAAAAAGGGGCTAGAGTAATGGTGATATATGATAACCCTACGAGTATGCTTTGTGCCGGTCGTATTGATAGGGGTACTAAGTGCTCCGCCTATCTATCCTACTAAGTCTGACCCAATGGGCGAGGTTATTGAAGTGATGACTTGTGACAAGGGGTTAGGGTTAGCAGGCACAGCGACACATAACATAGGATTATACGGCATAGCAGCACAGTATGGGTTCTCGTTTGGACCGCTACGTCTGATACCTCAAGTAGGAATAAGCCATGATGCATATGGTTACAAAGAACTTCCTATGGGAACACAGTTTGGCGTTGGTGGTACGATGTTACTAGATATGGGTTCACTATGGATAGGAGTAAAGTACTGGCACTTGAGTAACGCTGGCTTACACGATACTGCACGTGCACCCAACACAGGCATGGATTTTATAGGTGGAGTAATTGGAGTGTCTGTACGATAAACTAGGAGGTGTTTTATGTCTGATTCTCAATACAACGATTCTCATTGCATGCACTTGCTGTACTCATGGGGTCAAACAATACACCATAATATGTGCAATGGTGGGATAAAAGTAACGTCATGGGGCATGCAAGAGTATGCACTGGTGTCTATTCTCTTATTCTCTGTTACAGCGGCTATAGTCTTAGCTGGTATGCTGTGTGTAACAGCTATGCCAACAAGGAGATCTAATGACAAACCATAACCAAGCATGTAATTATTGTGGGTGTCTCCAACGGCACCTATTCACAATAGATACATACCCCAAACCAGACGAGAACAACCCTACTGTCGAACCTACTAAAGAACATATTTGCATGGACTGTTTCAAATATATAAGCCCCAATTATAGCGATATGTGGGACAAACCTATAAATAAAGGGGTCAAGTAGCTAAAATGGGACTCATGATATTTCTTTTACTACTTCTTCTAGCAATCATTGCAAAACTAAAATGACACTGGATGAACGCCTGAAACTAACGTTAAAAAACGTGTTACGAATCAAAGCAAAACGACCCGATGACCTTGAGGATTATCTGCACGATGCAGTCTTGACTCAGATAGAGCGTGGATTTGATATTGAAAAAAATATGGGGTACATCTACAACGTTGTTAAACATCGGGTGTATTGGGGTTATGGAAAAAAAGAAGCAAGAGACTATATTCCATGGACTGATGCACTTACCAACACAGTAAAGCAAAGTCATAATGATATCAATGTTTCAATAGATATACGTCGGGCAGTGGCGTTACTACCTATTCAACAAAGAAACTTCGTACATGACTATTACTATAGTGGTTTTACACTTGTTGAAATAGCCGAGCGGTATGGATGTAAAAAGTCTTGGGTACATATTGTTCTACGTCAAGGGCTTCAAACTTTAGCAAGGACGTTACGAGGGTATAGACCTAACAGCAACGAAAGGAAAATATCGTGAGTGTAAATGACAAAGCAATTGAACTGCTAAAAACTCTGTGGTTGTATCAAGGTAAGCATGAAGATCAACTAAAGCCATGTCTATACGGAGTAACAGGCTCGGGAAAGACAGCAATAATAAAACACCTAAAGAAAGAATTGTTTCCTTCTCTGCATATGCATAGAATCAATCTTGCGGCGGTATTACCGGAAGACATTACAGGGCTGCCGGGAAAAACACCCAAGAAACGGACTGAGTACTATCCTTTGGAATCGTTGTGGGCTTTGTCTAAAGAACCTGGAATACTGTTCCTAGATGAAATTGGACATGCAAAACCAGACAATGTACCGGCAGCTTTGACGCTGATACTAGAGGGACGAGTACAGGAACTTGTATTACACCCAGAATCTACCATTATCTGTGCCTCACAGCCGGTTGACGTTGAAGCATGGGCCTCATCTGAGGCTTACAAGGCAATGGCGGCACGGCTGTGTTTCATTCCAATACAAGATGATTGGAGTTATGTAGAAAATAAATGGAAGTGTTATGGGTTAGCTGAAGTATGGAGAGAACAAGACAAGACAACCTCGTTACCGGAACCACCGTTAATGAAACGGAATTCTAGGACAATAGATTGGGTACTAGAAATTTTAAGTGCACACTCTTTAGACCAGGACCTTGAAGATATGCTTCTTACTGGGACCCTACGCGAGACTGATAGAACAGTTTTTACGGATTGGAGAAAGCATAGCGGATGGGGTATCAATATTGTGCGACTTATCCAGCAAGGTCATGCTATGGAGTTATATGAAACACTTTCATTACATGAAATGATTAAGGTACTGCCTCTAGTCATGATTTATGGAAAAGCAGAAGATATACTGGTTTACGAGAAAACCCTAATCAAAGTAGGGTCAATGCTGTCACCTGAGCTTGCCGAGGAAACAGTAAAGTCCATTTATAATGGGCTGTTAAATGAAATCAACCAGAAAAATGTAGCTGAGCTTAATATTTTTAGCGATGCAACGCCGGAACAATTCGGCCAGGCCCACAAAAATATAGAAGACGCGATAGAAAAGGAGAAGGCTAACCATGTCAGTACCACTTCTCAAGTTTCAGGAAGCTAAAGTTATCCCGTTACTGTCACAATGGCTGTATTCAATATATGATCCCTCTATTCCATGCGAACTTGCGGCAGTAACTTACAGAGATAGGCAAGCAAAGCTAGCCCTTAACGAGGAACGTGTACAGGAACTTACGCCGAGCGAGTTCGGTACTATTTTAACCCATGAAGCTATGCATCTTTATCGCCAGCACTTACATCCTAGACACAAGGATAAAGACCTTATGTTATGGAATTTGGCTTGTGACGCATGGATAAACATGGGTTTGCATGAGAAAGATGTCGTATCGATAGGTCTTATTGTAGGTCCTCAACGGTTCGGGCTGCCACAATGCCCACTCCCTAATGAGTTAGTGATATATAGTCACCTTATAGATTCAGGCAAGGGCAGTTTTTTAGATATTTCAACAATACTAGACCTTCTTGGGATCAATAATGGTGACGAGACAACGGTCGAGTTGACATCCTTAAAAATCAGGAAGATCCTAACTGATGCAGCAAATAATGGTGATGTGCTGGCAAAGAACATTCTAAACAATCAACCAACTACGTTCAGTGTATCACGACCTTTAGTTGACAAGATAAAAACATGGCCTTTATTGCAAACCATACTCTCAACAATCCCAGGTACACAAGTACGAGGCTGGAAACGTGGATGGAGACGAGAAGGGCGTGGTAAGTTTACGGCAGGACGGTCGCCTAACAGGACAGCTATGGTGCTTATTGCTTTAGATATTTCTGGGTCTATTTCAACAGAGCAGTTAGCATTACAGACTCGTCTTGCACGAGGGTTAAAGTTAGGGAACATATCGTGTGACTTTGTCGCTTTTGCAGAGACAGCATCAAACCCATTTTCACATTGTTCCAATACAATATCAGCAAACATCAACACAGGCGCCACCAATTTTGGGCCGGTGTTTAAAGCAGCCCACAAATACGATGCGCTTATCATGTTTACAGATGGACAAGCAGATAAAGAATCGCTACCAAGATGTCCTGTTGTTTGGGCATGGTCTACACAAAGCTACCAACAATGGGAGTTGAGGTCTTGTGATAGACAGGTTATGGCTTTGTAATATAGAAAGTATAGAGGTTATTGTGACGACCAGCATAGTAACTGTTAGTTTGATAGGAAGTCAGTAAAGCTATGAAGTTATATGCTATAAAAGGTAACCTAGAGAAAGAATATACATTCACGACTAGTCTTATGTGTGAAATAGGAGATATTCGTTTCACGATGCATGATATCCTGCATGCCGAAGGTATTGATCGTTCTAGTCGGTGGTCTTTACTGTCGCATATACAAAAGGTAAAAGATGAAGTTATACTAGGGGCAGCATATAAACTCACTTTAGGTGGTAACTATAAGAGGTAATTATGAGACTCTTAGTTACAACGAACAAGAAAATTTTTACAACCACTCCTTTATATCGTATAGGCGATCTTCGCTTCTCTGAAAGTGATATTATGCATTTAACGAGTAATGCGAGTAAATGGGAGAATGCTGCTATATGGGAGTTTGTTAAAGTAGTTAGTAAAGGAATATAAACTAACATGAAACTTTGCTACGATAGATTAGGATTAAGATTTGTAGGCGAAGTAGGCAATAGAAACTACGTGATAATAAAGGTAGAGAACTATTTAATGGTCTCCTGGTTATCCGGCAAGGTTAGGATCGCGACTTTATGGTAAGGTAAAAGGAGGAAAAATATCATGAGCCATACACTAATTATTCTAAGCATTATGATCTGGTGGTTTGCAATCGTGGATACTAAAGGCGAGGTACAGTATTTTGATCGTGAGACAAAAGCACAATGCATGGATGCAAGGTATTCGTGGGCCAGAGTAATACCACGAGAACGGATTACAGATTGTATACCATCACCTAACGAACGAGATAAGCAACCAGCCAACAAACAAACCGATAAACAAAATGGTATGTAACTTTATTCTATTGAATTAAAAAGTATATGACATGAAATTGTATATTAAAAGAAGACAACAATTTATGAGTAGGTTAAGTAACAATGGGAATTACATGCTAATAACGAAAGATAAGATAGTATTTTTTACATGGAAGAAAGATGAACTTTACAAGTCTAGCTTTGGTGGGCAAGCTGGCGCGATATCACAAACAATATTAGTAGATTCGTTAATGAAATCTACTCTATAAGTATTGGAACCTTTTCTAAGTTGATCCGTAAAGGAAATATTTTATGAACTACACCGACTTACTAACACAACTAAGGGTAGTTGAGGTTTAAAGATGAAATTATATTATCAACATAGCACTTCAGAGTTTATTGGTCGAATTGCTAATACTAATTCTTTTTCTTGTTTAAAGATAACAAAGAATAGGTTAGGAATGTTTTCGTATAGTGAGGACTCATTTAATAGAATCATCTTCCAGCATGAACGCTTTAAAGACAGCCACAATTTCGTAACGTTGGTGCACAAATGAAGCTGCTTTTAAAATATGATACAGTCTTTGTATCTAGGCCAATGGGTAGTACGTGGGTAACAATAACTAGGAGTTCTTTAACAGGTTATTTTTTGAAGTATATGCTTGCTTTTACTGCTCCATGGTACACACTTAAACCAAAGTAAGTGGATAACATGAGATTGTATTTTAACAGCTTTGGTCACTTCCATACTAGACTATGGGGTCCTGGTAAAACGTACGTGTTAATCTCGGGGGATGATATTCTTTACCACACATATAATTCTTTTATACACAGCTTTAGAAATCTAATGCCTTACCGTACAATTAGAAAGGAAGAGACAAAATGAAAAGTTGTAGTGTGACACAAACACAAAGTGGTAAGTGGTGGGTTGAAATAGACTACGGTCACGGGGCGACGGTAGAAACAACATGTTCTACGTGGTACATGGCATGGAGGACATTAAGGGAATGGATTGAAGAAGATTTCCCGGTGGAAGGAAAACTATTCAAAGACTTACTAACACAACTAGATGGATTACAAGAAGGGTCGATGGAAGAGCAACACTTATACCAGGACCTCATAGATAGAGAAATAGTATGGTACTTCTCATCCAAGTACCGCCGTCGTGCGCGGTGGTTAGTGGCAATGGGGAAGTGCACGTTGCCGTGGAGAGAACGAAAAGAGTAGTCAAGATTTAAAAATGAAACTAAATAAAACGGTGGCTTTTACAACACCAATAGATGTAGATTCAAAATATTATTTTGTTTTTGGTATGTATGATTTTGGTATGCATGATATTGTCTATGCCCGTAAATCTGGACTTGGCTGGTACTTTGTGAACAACACAAAAAAATTATGCTTAGAGAACGACAATGATCTAGATAGGTTACAAGAAGGATCGGTAGAAGAAAGACTACGAAAGTGAGGTTATTGTTTAATGGATCATCGTTTACTAACCCTGAAAGCAAAGGTATGTGTAAGGCACAAGTCTTTCTTTTTGGCAGATATGATATGCTACATATAATAAATTGTGAAAGTGGGCATAGTTTTATAAAAGCACAAGCTATGGATAAGAATATATTCACGTCCCAATGTGACAGAATGAAGGTTTACCATGACTGAAGACGACGAACAACACAGAATTGAACCGTTGCTGACCCGTCTAATTATCTGTTGCGCTTTATACAAGCAGAGGTTAGAAAAGTGTCCAGACTACGCCTTAGTAGAACGGTTAGATTTAGCGGCATTGTTAGTTCTGTTTATTGCTTTACTAGTTTGGATTATTATTTTGTGGGGTTATTAAATATGAAGCTAATACTAACAGGCTTTTTGGGTCGCTTCGATACTCAAACTTACGGAAACGGTAAGTTTCCGCGATACATGGTTATTGACAAATATGATATCACCAGTCACTTGAACTATCGCTATGAGAGCAGTTTTCTAGAGTTAATAAAAAAGCCACTAAGAAAGGAGCAACATCATGGCAATGACTAGAAAAGATTTTGTTATGCTAGCGGACATGATCATAGAATTTAATTCTAGTTCTATTGTACCGTACAAAGATGGGATGCATCGCGTATCATTTTCTTATCCACACCTACTTTGTCTTGCAGAATTTTGTAGAAGGAGCAATCCAATATTCGACGAGGAACACTGGATGGAATATATTAGAAAGGGAAGCATAGACAAATGAGGCTCTTCATACATTCTATACGATATTGGATCATACTATTGCTAGGGTACTACTGGAAAAACTATGCATGGCATAAAAAGGAGAAGTAACTATGACAATCCAAGACTTGGAGAAAGACATCATTCGAGACATGGGTAAAGGTCAACATTGGAAAGTCCAGGTGGCATTGTTAAGTAGGCGAGAAGTACTGAGACACTATTTAATGGAAGCGTATAACTGCGGCAGAGCATGCGAACGGCAACGAAAGTCGGCGGTTAAACATTTCTCGACATAGAGGGACTATGAAATTAATTCTGTACGACAGTCACGATTCTTGTTACTTCTACAATGGGACTTTCCCATTCATATATTTTGATAAAAAGAATATTTGGAAGTGGGAAGGTTATGCTCAGTGGAGTTTTATAGATAGTCTTAGACCTTGCGGTATAAGTGAGCATAAATAACTGATACAAGAAAGGGGGAGGCTATGTTGCAATTTATACAACTAATGGTAGAATTGTTTAGTGCATGGTTGCTTGCTATGTTTGTTATGATAGTGGTGTCGGCTATTGTGGGTTGGATTGTTCGTTTACCATCGAAGCAAGGATAAAATGCGTAAATTACCAGGTATCTCGATAACAGTAGAAAAAGCTTCTGGCGTGAAATGTCCACGTTGCTGGAAGATAACGGGCGAAGGACGATTCAATGCAGATGGTCTTTGTGACCCTTGTTGTAATGTACTAATAGAAGACTTTCCAGACCTACCCATTGTTTCGCTTATTCTAGAATCAAGGCAACAGCAACGTAGTAAATATGGTATAAAGGACTAGGCCCACAACCCACAAGGTAACCGCTGCAATGTCGTGGTTTGTGGTGAAGCAAACCGGCTGACGGTATGTAGCTTACCTTGATGTAGCAGCCATGTTGCATCAGCTTTTCCTGTCAAATAACTACTACCTCTTGAAGAGTTGATTACCTCGACTGGCTTATCTTGATCGAACTTTCTGGTATGATGGATCAGGATTAATGTGTACCCATAGAATAGTTGCATCAACGCATCACCCACCTGCTTCATTTGCGTACTGTCCTGTTCATCGCAGGAATGGATTTCTCGAAGCACGTCTACAATAACAACATCAGGTTGTGTAGAGTCTAAACACTCTCGTATAAATTGCTGATGCTCACCGGCTAGAATGTGGACGTTGCGTTGGTTGTCGTCAGGATGAACCATAAAGAGTGGTCCGCTCAAGTCGATACCAGCCTTCTGTAACTCTAGAATTCTGTCCCTCCACACCAGCTCACTTGGATCAAATTGCAAGTATAGTACCCGCGAGGTGCGGCATGGGTGATGAAGAAATGTCCTGCCCTGTGCCAAACACAGCCCAATCTGAAGGGCAAGGAATGACTTGCCTGCGAATGGCTCACCCAGAAGAAGTAACATGCCTGGCTTTGGTAACAGGTTCGGGATCAGCCAGTTCAAATGAGGGCGCTCCAGTGTAACATAATCAGTGATTGTAACTGTACGAACCATGGTGAAGGTCTCCAATTTTTTGCGTAATCTCTCAAATGAGAATCGTGGGGTCACGCAGATTTTCCATCGTGGAAATTTTGGGCGCTGCGCCGATTGAAATGTGAGGGAAAAAAGTCCATGCAAATTGTGAGGTGCACATGACCCAGCTACCTGTTTTTTCTCCGTCCCGCACCGATGCGTTTGATCGATGTCCATTACTCAGTTATATGGAATCAGTGGAGCGATGGGTCCCACGTCAAGCTTCAAAGAAACTTGTCGGTGGTGCTGCCGGACAAGCGTTTGCCGTAGGGACGGCGGTTCTACACAAGGGCCTATTGCTAGAGCAAGCTCAGAATGAGGCCTTGTTAGCATTTAAAGAAACCTTACTCCATTATGTTCAGCATGGCGTTACGTTTGAAGCCAGTATTGACGAGATTGTACAGGCATCAGGTGTAGCGGTATCGTTGGTTAACTATGCCAAGGCCAATCCGTTTAAAGGGTGGACCATTATTGATGTCGAACAAGAATTACCGCAGCATGGACCATGTCGTATCGATGTGGGTGGGTATGATAGTGACAACATACTCGCTGTCGCAGATGTAAAGTACAAACAAAATCTCGATGCACGATACGAACAGAATACCATCGACGAATACCTAACAAGCTGGCAGTTCTTACATTACCCTTGGGCGTACGGGGAGTATAAGAGTGAACCATGCTATCGGATGTACCTATGCCTTGTTATTAATAAGCCACGGTTCTCAGTTCGATTGATACCAAACGAGGTACATCCAGAGACACAACAGATATGGCTACAAAGTGCACGTGCTAAGTGGAATAGAATGTCTGACAAGGATGCTCCATTAGAAATGTCTACACGACACAAAGATCAGTTTGGGTTATGTTCGTTTTATAGAGCCTGCTTTGATTATCATTTGGACGAGGGGCTTATGGGAGTAGACTATGTAAAGGTGCCACGGTTACAACAGACAAAGGTGTAAATATGAAGATTGTAATTAACGCATGCTACGGTGGATTCTCCTTGTCTAGAGAAGCGGTGCTGTGGATGATTGCTCATGACGATAAAGAGGCACAAGCGGAATTGGTACTATGTAAAAAGAAAAAAACAAAGTGTAGGGGGGACAGGATTAGTCGTAACAACCCTTTACTAGTCAGAGCTATAGAAACTCTTGGAGATAAAGCTAATGGAGATGCTGCACAATTAGCTATAGTTAATATACCTAGCGATGTTAACTGGGTAATTGAAGAAGACGATGGATATGAACATGTTGCAGAGAAACATCGTAAATGGTATGAGTAGAGGTAACATGATAGGTGATACCAATGACCTGGACAAAACAAAAGCCAACACGACCTGGATGGTATTGGTTTTCCAGTATGAAATGGAAACCAACAATTGTGTGTGTTTCTCAAGGAACATATGAACTATGGGCCTTGTTTCCAGGGTATACAATGATGCGTCTTGGTCTGGTAGAACCGGGCACATGGTCGAGTGAGCCGATTAGTGAGCCAATTCCAGGTGAGGTATAATTAAAGGAGGTGTGTTACGAGAAAGAAATTTAACCTAGATCAGTCAGAACTAAATGGTTACATGGTTCTTGTTCATGGTGGAAGGGCGTCAGGGAAGACGTATTTACAAGGTGACTTTCTTTGTACTGAAATGAAGAATGGGCCGGTTAGGTTTATTAACGTAGCTGGTGAGGATGGAGCACTGACGCTACGTGGTATGGGGCTAGGCGAGGTTGGAGAAACTATAGAGTCTTATAAAGACTTTATGGAGGCCATTACAGAGTACACTGGTCTACACTTGCAAGCGTTGGCAGTAGACTCGGCTCATGCACTATCTCGTTGGATCATGCAAAAGGTAACGAAATCAGACAGGTTGCCTGAAATACGAAAGGAGTCTAATGAATGGGGTGAATTACACCATATCTCGTACAATACATATCTAGCTCTTCGTCGCGCTGCAAAGTATGTGATGTGTAGCTGCCCATCAGATAAGAGTGTTGAGCAGTTGTCAGGTAAAACATTGATCACTCCCGATCTACCCGGCAGGCAAGCAGCTGGGTGTGCAGGTTGGTTTGACTTTGTAGGGTATCTAGAGGCAACTCCCATAGGACCTAATGATATTCAACGGAGGTTTATGATGACACCAAATGCCTCAGTTATTGTGAGGCAACGCTTACCAAAACAAATAACCGAACCGATTATTATTCCTACTGGACCGGGAGGGTGGAACGCTATTAAGACACACATCGAAAAGGCGTGGAAGTAAAGGAAACTATATATGGCACTAATTTATATGCGAACGACGGTTGAGATGGAGGACAGAGAAGTAGAGATACGAGCATTGGAAGAGGATGACTATGTGATAGGATTGTCATTTAAGACCAATGTTGATGATGATGAAGTAGTAGAAGTGTTGTTAACAGAAGCAGAAGTGCGCCACATTACAGACCTTACATTTAACAGCTAGGAGTATTACATGTCAAAACCAATGACCTTCGACGTTGAGAATTATTTCCACGAGTTTGCTGATGCCTCTAGTATGGAGGAAGCGGCAAGGTTTAAGACCTTCCCTTCAGGTAACTACATGCTGAACTTTACTAAACAAGAGGGCCGTTACTTTGAGGACGCCGGTGGATGGTGGAAGGCAGCGTTCGGCGATGGTGATGTAGATCCTGATTGGAGGAAGGGTATCCGGCTGTCTGCTACAGTGTCAGACCCGCAACACGATAATAAGAAGGTAGGGTTTGTCAACGTAGAAGCAAGTTGGGTCGAGAAGAGAGACAAGAAGACGGGTAACTTCGACAAACTATTTGTACGTTGGGAGCAACTAACGCGGGTGTTGTTTTCAGGCTTAAGCGCAAAGGAACGAGCAGCGAAGGAAGTAGGAGAAGTGTTAGGTGCGGCAATGCAATACCCTGTTGGTGCCTATATTATTGAATCATTCCAGGTTCCTGCCATTGATGGTAGCTCGAAATGGACAACTCCTAAAAGTGAGGAAGAAACTCGTACCTATAAATTGGCAGGGTATAAGGCAGCTAACTTTGTTATTAGTTTGAACAAGGTAAAGTAACCTCGTAAACCCCTGGTTATTTGTTGTAAAGTAGCCAGGGGTTTCTAGGAGATCTATGCTTGATAAACCAGCAACATGTTTAGGTTGCCCTTTTGCAGGTGACATGAAGGGGTTTGTTCCCGACGAGATTGGCCTAGGAACGACGACGATAATGGTCTTGGGCCAGAACCCTGGTGCTGAGGAAGAAGCGTCAGGAAGGCCATTCTGTGGGGCTACGGGGCAATTACAAGATACCCGGTTCCTGCCGCTAGCGCAATTGGAACGTGGCAAAAACGTACATGTTGCTAACCTGTTGAAATGTCGATGGACGGCAGGGGGTCATAAGACCAACGATCTACCCAAGGGGAAGATATTACAGGAAGCCGTAGCCCATTGCACCCAGGCACACCTTGACATACCAATAGGAACAAAGACTGTTATAGTACAAGGCAAACATGCTGCATCGTGGGTACGACAGCAGAACACAAGTGTTGATCAATGGCGTGGACATGTGTTACACCCGGTTCCTGATAAATATGTAGGCATAACATTCTATTGTGTCGAACACCTAGCCAGCATACTTCGTGACCCAAAGTCATTCTGGGTTGCACAGCTTGATTGGAGAAAAGTTGCGCAGCTTGGTTCTTCATGGCCTCAACCTATACCACGACGAGTCATAGCAACCCCAGATAATTGGAACGAAGTTACGGAGTGGTTTGCAATAGCGACTCGTACAGCCAAGTATGTTGCTATTGACACAGAGTTTATTGGTCGCCCCTTTGGGCCGACACCACCGCTACTGACTATCATTGGTCTGGCCTACTTAACTCCACAAGGAGAAGTTAAAGGTCTTCAACTCGACTGTCGATCAGCCGAACAATGGATGCGAGGGAGTTTCTATCACAAACTCCACGACCTTGTTAAGGTATGCCCGGCATTGTTTCAAAACTTTGCAGCGGACATGCCGGTACTTAAACAATGTGTTGGCATACCATATAACACTTATGTAAAAGTCCATGATCAAATGTTGGCTCATGCAGTGATCTATTGCGAGCTTCCGCATAGCCTAGAGTTTTTGACCAGTATCTATGGGCGCTATATCAAGATCAAGCATCTTGGAGAAATGAAAGTACCTTTAGAAACGAAGTGGGAAGGGATGCGGTGGTTGTTGAAACATGGTTGGTTGGAGGGAGTGCATGGAGATAACCCCGACCTACTCTATAATTTCGGCGACGTACTAGAACCTCTGTCGATATGGACACACTTATCCAAGGCGCTGGAAACAGATAGCGGGGCGTGTGGAGTCTACGAACAACAGTCACTCAAGTTGATACCAACACTGCTTGCCAGCATGGAACGTGGCTTAAAAGTAAACAAGCTACGTGTCTTAGAAGCTCAACGAGAATACGAGAAAAAATGTAGAGAAGCACAACTACTTGCTGAGAGTTACTATGGGCGACCATTGAACCTAGGAAGTGATAAGTGGTTGAAGTATTACTGTTATCACGAACAAGGATATACTATCCAATATCATGCCAAGACAAAACAACCTACCATCGATGAAGACGCTATTGCAACACTACGAGATATAGTTGGACCAGAGGTAGACCAACAAGAGTTAATGACAATAGACCATGCCTTAGCTCGAATTGAGCAAGGAGCCGACCCTATTCTTGAGGCGCGGGTATTGTATCAAGAAGGCCAGCACACACTTGACAACTATATATATGGTCTACTTAAACCAGTGTACCATGCTACTAGTGTAGGGGCTAAGAAGAAAGCACGTACACACGCTAAACAGCATGGGATATCCATTGTTGATATCGTTGATCGAGTCTACCCAAACTTTGCTATTCATGCCCAAAAGACTGGTCGATGGTCTACCACAGATCCACCACTTGCACAGTTACCGGGTTCGTTGCGGGATATTATCATCCCAGATAACGGAGAGTGTTGGTTGCATTGGGATTGGAAGGGCATAGAACTACACCTACTAGAAGTACATAGCCATTCACGTATCCTTCAACAGGCTCATGAACAAGGGATCGACCTGCATACGTGGACGCTTTGTAAGATGTTTGGTTACGAGCTACCGCCAAACCTCAAAGATCCATTTGGTGCACCGGAGAACGAAACATGGAGACGACGGTATAACCTTCTTGCAAGCAATGATCCAAGACGAACCTTCAGCAAGTCGGCGAGGTACGAATTGGTATATGGAGGAATAGGTAACAAGGCAGCAGAACGGGCTATTCGTATGGGTCTTAACAAACAAGAAGTAAAGTCAGCATTAGAGAAACTTCTAACGGCAGACATCGACTACTACAAGTGGAGACAAGTCATTGAACGCCAAGTCAAAACAACCCGTGTAATACGCACGTTTACAGGTAGGCCAAGAAGGTTTCTAACAATATCAAAAGACCAGACCAGCATTGTTCCTCAAAAGGTTGTTCGGGAAGCCTTAGACTACCCTATGCAGGGTGGTGTAAGTGACATTGCCAACCTAACTATTGTTGAAATCGCTGCACGGTTTTCTCAACTAACCTTTGCATGGCAGATGCACGATGCCCAATACTGGGCATGTCCGGTGTCGTTACTAACACCGGAATTAATAGATGGTATGAAAGGCATAGCAACGAAGGAGTATCATATAGAAGGGCACACGAAACAATTTCCAATCGACTGGGATATTATTTACCCTCCGGGGGAGGTAGCTCATGTTTCATGTACTAGTTGATCTTGAAACAATGGGGGTTCATTCGTATGCGCCTATTGTTTCGATTGGGGCAGTGAAGTTCGATCCAACGAATTGCGAACAGACTGATGATACCTTTTATTCTGTGGTCTCGTTGGAATCCTCTATGGAGTTTCCTGAGTGCTATGCAGAATCACAGACGATTCTATGGTGGTTACAACAAAATGAAGAGGCGAGGCAGCAATTAGTTGATGTTCGCGCTGTACACCTTCGAGACGCTTTGACAGACTTTGCAGTGTGGTATAAAGGGTCAACTGGGTTATGGGGTAATGGGGCTAACTTCGATCCAGTTATCCTTGCCAATGCGTATAAGGTTGTAGGTATGGTTGAACCATTTAATTATAGCGATGTTCGTTGTGTACGGACAGCACTAAGCTTAGCGGGAATACATAAGCGCGATGGCTATGTTAAGCATCATGCTTTGTATGATGCCTCAGCTCATTTAGCAGACCTTAAACAAGCGTTGCACACCATCCGAGGAAACCATGGCTAAAACAAACAAACCACTATGGATCATGGTTGACAGAGTGTTACATGAAAAAGACACTGCTACCTATGACAAACTAACGACACAGGGGCATGCAATCACTATCATGTTTAGTCAACCTGATATTGTTATTTCTCCCACTGCTATGCGAGTTACGTGCGATATGGTAGAACAGTTCCCTAATACAGTAAGCTTAGCTATCAAAGGTGCGCAAGCTTTAAAACAAGGGCCTAAGTCTACTAACACAACTGCTTGGAAAACAAAGAAAGGAAAGCCTCATGCCAAAAAGGCAGACACAAAAGGCGAAGTCGCAACAAAACCAATCTAGTCAAGTAGCAGTAACTCTCATTTCAGTCGAAGACAAGGACGATGAGCGTGGGATTCATGTAACATTTGCTATCAAAAGAAAGGGGATATAAAAATGAAAAGCGAACGAAAGCTGAAAGCAAAGCAACTAGTGGCAGTTAATCTTCCAGATGGAACAGTATCAATACTGATGGTGAGTGCTTGTGGTGGTGTCTATTCGCTTGCTGAAAATGGTTGGGTGCCATACAATATGTCTATTGTAACGGAAGGAGAACGAACATGATACGGCGGTTCTCGATATATGGTGATGCAATACGACTAAGCCAGGATATAAAAGAGAGCGATCAAGGTGAATGGGTGCGGTGGGCAGATATACAATCGTATATACCTCGTACTGTACGCTCTAGTAAAGAACCACGTGTTAGCCCGTACATTGATGACATCACTGATATTGCTAATGATCATATAGGAGACCATATATCAATAGAACAACTAGAGATGCTGTTGGATAGTGACTATAAAGAACAGGATGGATAGCTTATGAAAACACTTGTCGCTCTCCCACTGTTTTTGTTACTAACCCCCGTATGGGCATATATCTCTTACGAGATAATGATGAGCATTACATTTATGGAATTAGGTATGTTTTTATTTTGGGCGTACTTTCCACTACTTGTCTTTAGCGTACTATGGGCAAAATGATGGAAGACTTTAGGGAGCTACTTGTCGTAATGGCATTTATTCTTGGGTATGTGCTATACAGTACTTTCTTAAATATAAAGTAGGTTGAAGGGTTATGAGGTTTGAATACTATATAGTTATTATTAATATCTTATTGTGTATAGGGTGGTTGGTTCTCATACATATTATGAAGGTAGATAAAGATAAGTAAACGGAAACTATATGATGATTGAAGAAGTAATTGTTCTGGGGGTGTGTGTTGGTATACTAATTA
>ERZ1292623.286-Hain-H51-01um-R1-286-length-56517-cov-35_pt1 | contig 56517 bp, 68 predicted proteins | sample MGYA00564398_ERZ1292623 | MGnify/ENA primary metagenome ERZ1292623 (study PRJEB36523, sample SAMEA6512633) | groundwater metagenome | collected 2019-01-07 | study: AquaDiva: Metagenomics assemblies of 32 groundwater samples
AAATTAGATAATAAATATTATTGATGAGCATTTACTCGGAAAAGCTCATCTACTGGAAGAAATTATTTTTAAAATTATCTCTTAACCATAGTATAAACTTTCCTGCCTAAATATTCTTCAGTTTTCGCAACATTCTCAAGATTTACATTTTAGTCAAAAAGGTAATAGAACTAATTTTATATAAAAATTTATAAATGGAAAAATCTGCCCTTGATGAGATGAAATCTGAAAAGAAAGATTATATATTAGTTACTGGCGGAGCAGGATATCTTGGAAGTGTTTTAGTTCCGAAACTTCTTGCAGATGGCTATAAGGTCAGGGTAATTGACTGCTTTTACTTCGGGAGAGATTTTTTAGACAGCTTGAAAAATCCTAATTTGGAAATTATTGGAGGAGATATCTCTCACCACGAAAACTTTGAAGATTTATTCAAGGGGGTAGAGACAGTTATCCATCTAGCGAGCATTTCCAACGATCCTTCTGGAGATTTAGACACTAATCTGACCATTCAAACCAACTTTCTTGCAACAATGTCTCTTGCCAGAAGAGCAAAAACGGAAGGAGTTAAAAAATTTATATTTGCCTCCTCATGTAGTGTTTATGGAGCAAGCGGGGAAACTATTTTAGATGAACAATCTAGAGTTGGGCCGGTAACATTATATGCGCTCTCAAAATTGCAAAGCGAAGAAGGCCTACTAGCTCTTGCTGACTCAAACTTTTCGGTGACAGCGCTGAGATTTGCCACCCTCTTTGGTCATTCTCAAAGAATGCGTTTTGATTTGGCTATAAACGTAATGGCTAAAAGAGCAATACAGGGCAAAAGCATACTCCTTTATGGAGAGGGTCTGCAATATAGGCCATTTATTCATGTGAGAGATGTTTCCAATGCTATAATCAAAGTTATAAAAGAAGATACTGCGATAACAAACAGACAAATATTCAACGTGGGCAATGAAAAACTGAACTTCATGATAAAAGACCTTGTAGAAAAAATAAAGTCTTTTTTTCCTGGCATTCCTGTAGAAAGAGTAGAGGGAAATAAAGATAATAGGTCTTATAAAGTCGGCTTCAAGAAATTTGATAGAATATTTGATTTCAAGCCGGAATTTGGCGTTGAAGATGCACTTGAAGAGATAAAAAGAGCGTATGAAAAAGGAATGTTGGGGGACATGGATTCTCAAAATTACTATAACTTAGAGATTATGAAAAACGTAGTCAGAAGTCCTTTAGTGGCCTATAGTTTGGCTTCAACTGCCTGGCAGGATAAACTTGGTGAATTAAATGAAAACAATGGCAATGTAGTTGCTGGAGCGGACAAGGGTCGGCTAAAATGCAAATCATGCGGATATGAAGGAATTAAAAGATTTCTTGAATTGGAAAAAATGCCTCCAGTAAATGCTTTTATCAATCCTAGAGAGAAAGAGGAAATATATTCTTTAGAACTCTCTTACTGTCCTAATTGTTTTCTTGTCCAGCTTGAGAAAGTGGTTCCTCCAGAAAAATTATTTAGGAACTACCTTCATCTATCTGCCGGCTCCCAGGCCAATGTAACTTATCTAAATGAAGTGGCTGATACTCTTAATAATAGATTTAATATAAATAAAGAAAGCAAAGTTCTTGAAATTGGTTCAAATGACGGAACTCTCTTGAGTTTCTTTAAGAAGTATACTAACAATGTTCTTGGGGTTGATCCTGCAAGAAACTTAGCAGGCATTAATAAAGAAAAGGGAGTGGATTACCTTGCTGAATTCTTCAATACATCCAGTGCTTCTGATGTAGTCAAAAGAAAGGGAAAATTTGATTTGGTTGTTGCATTAAATGTAATTCCTCATACTCCTGATGTTATTGATTTATTAAGAGGCATAAGACTTGTAATGAAAGATGCTGGAACTCTTGTAATGGAGGGAGTTTATGCATTAGAGACAATATTAAAAGGACAATTTGATACAGTTTATCATGAACATGTTTATACTTTCTCTCTTCATTCTCTAATCACCACATTTGCTATGGCTGGACTTACAATTGTTGATGTGGAGAAAATTCCTACACAAGGTGGTTCGTTAAGAGTATTTGCAATGAAAAGTGAGCATGCAACCAAAATTTCAGAATCTTTGGGAGGTTTGCTTGAGGAAGAGGACAAGGCGGGACTGACAAATCCAGAAACTTATGACAGAGTTACCTTAAAAGTAGATAATTATAGAAAAGAATTTAAAAGAATTGTAAACGAAGAAAAAGGAAAGAACGGAAAGTTAATTGGATTAGGGGCGCCTGCCAGAGGGATGGTCATCTTAAATCACTGCAAAATCGGTCAGGAAGATATAGATTATTTGGTTGATGACACAATTTTAAAACAAGGCAAAATTGCTCCTGGGGTCCATATACCTGTTAAATCTTGGAGCGAACTTGAGAAGGATGACAAAAAGGCGTATATTCTTTTATCATGGAATTATAAGGATTCTTTTGTTTCAAGATTAAAGAGTCTCGGCAGACCATGCAGAATTATAGTGCCTTTTCCTAAATTAGAGGTAATTGAATTTGGCTGATTTAAACAGGATTTTAATTTCTGGCGGCGGTGGAATAATTGGTTCTAATTTAGATTTTGGCTTTAAGCCTAGCAAGGAAGAGTTTGATGTAACAAATCCTGACTGCATAAGAAAAGTATGCGATAAATATAATCCATCAGGAATATTGGGGCTGTCAAACGTAGATCTCAAATCCTGTGAAGCAAATCCTCTGTTGGCGTATAAAGTTAATGTTTTTGGAGTTTATAATCTTGCTAAGGAATGCAGGAGGAGGAGAATTCCTTTTATTTTAATTTCAAGCGGAGCAGTTTTCAGTGGAAATAGCATGAGTTTATTTAATGAAGATAGCCCCCCAGAACCATTGAATATCTACGCACAAACAAAATATCTTGCAGAGATACTTGCGTTAGAAATTTCAGAAAAAAATCTAATTTTAAGGACGGGGTGGGTTTTTGGGGCTGGGAATAATTCAAATAGAATAAATCTCTTGGACAAAATGATTAGCCTAACTGCTGAAGGCAAAAAGGTTAGAGCAAGCAACGACCAATACGGCTCTCCGACTTATGTTAAAGATTTGGTAGGCGAGCTAAAAAGGATTATTTCTGAAAGCAGTTCTGGAATATATCATATAGTCAATTCTGAAAGAGCCTCTGCTACGGATTTTATAGTTGAAGCTAAAAACATTCTAAAAAGCAGTTCAGAAATAGAACAAGTGAGCGCTAAAGAATTTAGTTCTGGAATAGTCAGATCCCAAAGTGAATGCTTGATTTCAAAGAAAATCAATCTTAGGTCCTGGAGAGAATCTTTAAGAGAATATCTAAAAAACAATAGAGATTTAAACCCTCTTTAGATAGCACTAAGATGAAAAAATCTTATACTGAAAAAATTCTACAGAGAAAAAAACTTATGTTTGCTTTCCTGAACAATTCTACTGAAAAGGATGCTTCTTACCAGAACTATTATCTCCCGTTAAAGAAATTATTTGGAAAAACTGTGCTATTTGACCCGCTAAGAGAAATGAATCAGACTGGAAAGAAAAAAATGGAAGAGAAATTTATCTCCATTGTAGAAAAAGAAAAACCAGATTTTATTTTTATTGATTCAAGAGGAAATGAAATAACTTTGGATTTTTTAGAGAAAATAAAAAGGATTTCAAAAAAAACCAAAATACTATCTTATACCGGAGATGATGACAAGGACTTTGGCACCTTGAAGAGATATCATGCCCTGTTCATGGACTGCACCTTCACTGCTCAGCCACACTATCTAAATAAATATAAGAAAGATGGAGTGAAGAATGTTTTATCGATTATCGGAGTAAATACTGAAGCCTTCAAGCCAATCAAAACAAAGAAAATTTATGATGTTGTATTTATAGGAAAGGCTTCAAGAGAGAGAGTTAAGACAATTAAGTTTTTAGTTGAAAAGGGTGTGAAAGTAATAGTTTTTGGAAGTTTATGGAATAATTACCCAGAATTTAAGGATATCTGCAAGGGCCATATAAACTCAAATGAGATGCCTAATGTAATAAATCAGACAAAGATAAGCATAGGGCTCTCAAAGAATAAGCATGGTGTCGCAGCATTTAAGTGGAGAACCTTTGAGATTGCCTCATGCAGAGCCTTTAGCTTGGTTGACTATTTTGAAGAATATAAGAAATACTTTAAAATTAATGAAGAAATTGTAATGTTTAAAGATGAAGAAGACCTTGTAGAAAAAATAAATTATTATCTAAAGCATGAAAAAGAAAGAGAAAAAATAGCTAAAAATGCATATAAAAGAATTATAAAAGATTATGATGTTTATAGCGAATTTAAGGAAATTTTCAAAAAGATTATAGAAAATCCAGACAAATTTTCTCAAAGATTTCCAAAAGTTAAGGGAAAGACTGCTATTTTAACAGGAGAGCAAATGAGCAAGAAAAATGAGGAAATTAAAGGAATTATAAATAAATTTGATTACATCTCCTTTTCTGATGACAAATCTTCCAGTTTAGAATACAAAAATTATCTTCAAGTCCTCTCTCTTGAAAAAACTGGAAAACAAATGAGCATCTGTGATTATTATGTTTATGATAAATGGCTTGGAGATTATCTAACCACAGATACTTTTAGAGCTTATGAAATACTTGAAAAGAATAAGTTTAATCAGGCAATAACAATAAATCAGATGGTTATAAAGAAAGACTTTTTCATGAATAATATAAACAAATTCAAATCTATTTTTGAAGGAAAAAATATTGACATCATAAACGAAAAAAATGCCTGCTTTGTATCAATACCATTAGTTCGACTCAATTCTATAAGAGATGTAGATTCAAAAACATTTTCTGAGTTTTATCATCAGAAGAATTTTCTTTCTGAGATGTTTATCCTGCTGAAAAGAAAAAATCTATCTTTCGTATTTTATCTTTATAGACTTTTAAGTGTGGCTGTAAAAAGCCCTCCCCTAAGAAGTTTTTTAATTAATACTGCAAAAATAGCTTTAGCTAAAAAGTCTAAATTTTAACAGGACTATTAATTTATAAATAGGATTATACTTCTTCGATTATGGATAAAAAAGACAGCGATTTGAACAAACCATTGAGATTTCTTGTAAAATCATCTCTATTAATTTTCGTTGCTATTATATTATCAAAAATTTTAGGTTATGTTTATAGGATGGTAGTAGCCAGATACTATGGTCCGGAAGTTTATGGGCTACTTATCTTATCATTCACAATCTTCGGATGGTTTGTCATGTTTTCTCAACTGGGAGTTGGGGCGGGAATTTTGAGGGATGTTTCTTTTTACAGGGGCAAGAAAAAAGAAGACAAGGTTTCTTTTATAGTCAAGTTTTTTATTAGCTTTCTGCTAACTACCGGCATTATAGCTGGCGTTATCCTCTTCATTTTCAGCGACATTATTGCAGAAAAAATATTTTCCAACAGCGGACTTTCGATATTTCTCAAATTTTTTGCTTTTATGCTACCTCTTGCGGGATTGAGAACAGTACTTTCCATTCTCATGCAAGCTTATGAAAAAATTGAGTGGCTTACATTCCTTTCAAAAATATCTGATAATCTTATTAAATTTATTGCTTTAGTTGTTTTAATATATTTTGGAATTGGTTTGATAAATATTCCTATTTCTTATCTTGTTGCGGCAGTCATTACCGTTCTTATTTCTTATCTTTACTGCAGGACGTCCTTAAAAAAAATATTTAGCATGAAGCCAAAGAAAGATATTAAAATAATTAAAGGTATATTCAGGTATTCTTTGCCACTGATATTTTTCGGAGTATCTATGTCTCTTATTACTCAAGCAGACTCTTTTCTGATAGGAATTTTCAGAAGCGTGAAGGAAGTAGGTTTTTACAACGCGGCTGTGCCGATTGCTTTCCTTTTAGAGATTTCTGTAGATTTATTCGGACAAATGTTCTTCCCAATTGTCGCAAAAGAATATGCAAGAGGCAATATAGATTTGGTAAAACAACTAAGCCAGCAAATTGGAAAATGGGTTTACATAATAGGTCTTCCACTTCTTATACTATTTCTTATCTTCCCAGGAGCACTTATTAAAACTTTCTTCGGAGAAGAATATCTTGTTGCTGTAAATGCATTAAGGTTTCTTTCTATTGGTGTGATGTTTATGTCTATTTTTGCTATATCCAAGATACTGCTTCTGATAAGAGGAGAGTCAAACCTCATATTTAAGGATACTCTGATTGTGCTTGTTCTTAATATAATATTAAACCTTCTGCTTATTCCGAAATATGGGATAAATGGTGCTGCTGTTGCTACAATGGTCTCTTTCATACTATTGGGGCTAATCTTCGCATTTCAATCGTGGAAATATCTTAAAATAGTCCCATTAAGGAGAAAGATAATAAGAATAAGCATTGTTGCCTTAATTCCTTCTGTCATTCTGCTCCTGGTTAAAAGACTTATGGAAATTAACTTTATAACTCTGATAATAATAGCAGTTCTTTTCTTACTTGTTTATTCTATCCTTCTTCTGCTTACAGGATGTTTAGATAGAAATGATAAATTTGTTCTAGATTCTATAAAGAGGAAATTGTTTAAAAATCAATCGAAACTGCCTGATGAAAAGCAAAGAGCCATGTATAGTGAAAGACATAAATAATTGAACAAAATAGTATGTCTTTCCCTTGATGTCAAGAACATAGTTCTTGAGCACACAAGATTTGTAATTGCAAACAAATCTTGATGTAGTCAAGACCCAATCTGTTCAATTTTCAAGGTCTGTGACTATAATTTAAAAATAATCTTTCCAATTTTTTATATTCCAAGACATAGCCTTTAGTATGACCAGAGAGGCCTCAAATTTTCCCTTAAAAAAGAAACCCAGAGATTTGCCTAAATAAATTAAAGATAATATTAGTAAATGATAAATTTTACTAACTCCTTTATTGTGCTTTAAAACGTACCTGAGCCGATTTTTATAGGCATAATAAATCCTAAAGGAGCTTGTTTTCTTTAAGGATTGAGATACAAAATGCCATACTTTTGCTTTAGGGTTCACCAGTATTTTGTATCCTGCATCTTTTACTCTTCGACAGAAATCCACTTCTTCATACATTGCAAAAGTTTTTTCATCAAATAAACCTATTTTATTTAAAACAGATTTCCTAATCATACCTAAGCAAAAGTCTACTTCAAATGGCTCTTTCTTTATGAATTCTTTTATATTGCTTCCTGTTGCAATTTTATTGAATTTTCCCAAATTTTTGTTTATCTCCTTGTGACCGAGCATCTCTATTTTATCTGTTCCTGCAAAAAGTCTTGCATATCCAACAACCCCTATTTTTTTGTCTGAATTCATTGTATCTATAAGATGGGTGAGCCAAGTTGGGTGGACAAGCATATCCGTATTCATAATTACTACGTACTCTCCTTTGCTTTCTTTTATGCCGTCATTTACCCCTCCTGAAAATCCGTTATTTAATTTATTGGCAATAACTTTGACCTCTGGAAATTTCTTTCTAACCAACTTTACACTATTATCATGGGAATTATTATCTACAAAAATTGTTTCATAATTTGTGTATTTGGTTTTTCTTATCGAATTCAGCAGGCCTGAAATATATTGTTCACTATTATAATTAACAATTACTAGGGATATTTTTGAACTTGATTTCATCTTCTTTATTAATCGCAAGCTTGCAATTTAAACCATGCGGATGTCTTGTCTATAATGTCATCTAAAGAAGCTGTTGGGCTCCAGCCTATCAGTGAATGTATTTTTGACGTATCTGGAACTCTTTTCATCATTTCCTCAAATCCTGCACCGTATGCTTCACTATATGGAACATAAACAATTTCAGATTTGCTTCCGAGCTTTGCTTTGACTCTCTCTGCTAATTGTCTTATTGAAACTTCTTCCCTGCTTCCTATATTATATATTTGTCCTGCTGATTCATCCATTTCAGGCAATCTAACCAAAGCAGAAACGACATCGTCTACGAGACAGAAACACCTTGACTGCTCCCCAGAACCATAGACTCTTATTGGCTCATTATTTAATGCAGCCACTATAAATCTTGGAACAACCATCCCATAATGTCCAACTTGTTTTGGACCCACCGTGTTAAATAATCTTACAACTATTGCTGGTAGGCCTTGCTCTCTGTGATAAGCAAGAGCAAGATGCTCATCTGCAAGTTTTGAGACTGCATATCCCCATCTTGAATTGTGCGACGGACCTAGAACTAAATCTCCATTTTCTTTGAATGGCTCACCATTAATTCCTTTTCCATATACTTCAGATGTTGATGCGATTAAAACTTTCTTTCCTTTCTTTGCAGTATGCTTAAGAACTATTTCAGTGCCTTTGAGATTTGTCTCAAGAGTTCTTATAGGATTCTTTACCACTAATTCAACCCCTACTGCTGCTGCAAGATGATAAATAATATCTGCCACATCTACTCTTTCTGCAAGAAGCTTTTCATCATCTTCTATAGCAACAGTGTCGTGAGTGAATCTATCTCCAAATTTTTGCCTTAAATGCTCTATATTTACTATTCTTCCTGTTGAAAGATTATCTATTGAGAAAACTCTATGCCCTTGCTCCAGTAATTTCTCTGCAAGATGGCTTCCTATAAATCCTGCTCCTCCTGTAATTAGATAAGATTTCATGAAAACATTATATACAGGGGCTTTTTAAAGATTTATGGTATTCTGCTCATAAATTCTTTCTTCTTGGTACACAGAGCAAGTCTATATAATTTCTTTTCTTAACGGATGCTTCTGCCAATATTTCCCCAGGAGTTATTTCTTTGCTGATTTCTCTTCCAGAATATATTTTAAAGTTTGCATTCATCTGCCTTAAAAATTCCTCTGGATCCTCTCCACTTCCTGATATTCCCACAGGCCAAAATTCCAAAAAAACAATTGGCTTTTTATCTTTAAAGAATTTTTTCCCTCCTTTAAATAAAAGGGCCTCGGCACCCTGAGTATCTATTTTAATAAAACTTATTTTTTCTTTATTCACTCTAAAAAAATCGTCTAAGCTGATAGATTCAATCTCTACCGATTCCCTATTTTCATCTGAAGGATAAATTCTATGGTCTCCTTTATTCCACTCTGAGAGATACAATTTTATCCTGCCGGTCTTATCACTTACAGCCTTCTTAATAAAAACGACATTTTCGTATCTGTTTAACTTAGTATTCTTAACCAATGTTCTAAAATTGTCTCCATCAGGTTCAAAAGAATAGACTTTGCCTTTTTTGCCGACCAATTTTGCAAGAAGAAGAGAATAAACGCCTATGTTTGCTCCTATATCTAAGGTTATTTGTCCAGGCTTTACAAAAGCCCTCATTACCTTAGCGACCCTGCTTTTTTCAAAAAAGTCTTTCTTTTGCGACAACCCTAAAGAATCGTTGCTGTCTGGATATATTTTGAATCCCCCAATATTCAAGTGTCCTGCAACTTTGGTTTTGGTAAGCTTACCATAAATTTTTCTAGCAAGAGTTGACTTTCTTATTCCCGCCTTTATTAAAAGAGATGCCAGCCCAGATTTTTTTAACGTTGATATTAATGCGTTAATCATTTTTTTACCTTAAGTTCTACGACTATATCTACTGCAGTAAAAATATAGGCGAAATGCTTTTCATAAAAACTGGGAAATAATTTAACAAACGGCCTCATAAAGAACTTGAAATGAGAGAATGTTATTTTTACTGATAATGGCTCAAAATAACTTGTTAAATTTGGGTGATAAAAAGTTGCGTAATTGAAGCCCCTTCTATGCTCTATATCCCCCCAAACATTACAACTTGAAAAGTGTGGCGTTCTAATAAGTACCCTTGCTTCAGGCTTCAAAATTCTGTGAATTTCCAACAACTTGGACTTTGGATCGTCAAGATGCTCTAAGATATTTCTCAATAGAGCAAAATCAAATTCATTTTTCTTAAATGGATAAGGGGTTTTATTCAAATCCAAAACCTTATCAACTCCTGGAAATTTGATGTAATCTACATTGACGTAACCTTTCTTTATATCTCTCCCACATCCCAAATTTAGTTTTTTCATTTGTTCTGCATCCCAATATTCTATGAGAGTCTTATATGCAGGGGCTTTTTTAAAGTTTTATGTGTTAAAACATCTTTGCAATCTCTGCCTTAATCTTTTCAAAAATTTTATCATTAATCGTCCCAATTTTCATTACAATAATATTTTTCTCAACTGCAAAAATCTTGTCTGCCCTTGCTCTGCTCGGCTTTAGTAGTTTTCCAGAGGACAAATCTTCTTGATTTAAAATTATTGAATACTGCTCATTTTTAATGACTGTTGTTAAAGGTATTGCTATGCAATCTGCAGATTTTCTGTTAAAAATATCATTAGAAACTATAATTGCGGGCCTTACTTTTGAGCTCTCTAGATTAGAAAATGGATAAGGCAACAAAACTATTTCTTTCTGATTAACTATCATTTTTTATTTTTAAGATAGGAATTCCAGATTTCATCAGATGAATTATCCCAAACCTCTTTTAATGATTGTTCATTAAACTTTAGAATATCTTTAAAATCGTCCTGCAATTTTTGTTCCACTTTCTTTGATTTCTCGAGAAGAATTTTATTATCTATTTCTATCATGACTAGCTCGTCTCCTTGACTAATTCCCAAACTATCTCGAATAGCTTGAGGTATTGCTATTTGCCCTTTCTCTGAAACTTTTATTGTTTTCATCATTCTATTATCTCCTTATATAAGTAAGAATTTTCTTACTTATAAATATTTCGTTTGCGTTTCTAATTCCTATAAACTGGCTTTAACAGACCAGAGAGCATTCCAAGCAAGCAGATAAATAGATAGGGCGGGTAGCAGAAAATTAGTCTAATATCTTTGTAGAAGATTGCTTTTTTAAGAGTTTGATAGATTATTGGAAGAATTGCTATGATAATCATTATCAATGAGAGGGTTCTTGAGAAAAATAGTGAAGCTATGAACAGAGCTATCGCTATGATTGAGAATGAGAATTTTATTTTGAAAGATTTACCTTTTGGATTATTTACTAAAGAACTACCAATCCATTTTCTTTTTCCATAGATTTCTTTTAATGCACTATCTACGTCATGATCGAATATTGCATCATCTATCCTTTCTCTTTTCAACCCTGATGCTATTCTATCATCAGAATATCCTTTTTTAGGGTCAAAGCCAGGAGTTTTGAAGAATGTTTCTGCTTTTATTGCTCTGAAAACTCCAGATTCTAATGCATGCTGTCTTATTTTGTATGTATCATTAAACCTGCATCTTGCCCAGACGCTTTTAGGATTTGCAACAACCCAAGCACCAATTGCAGTTTCTGATTTATTTTTTATTATAGGATAAATAAGTTTTTCAAGATAATCTTTACGGGGATATTCGTCAGAATCTACGAAGACTAAAATTGAACCTTTCGCTTTCTTTGTTGCAAGATTTTTTGCTGCCCCGGGGCCTTGCCGTTTCTGTTGAAGCAAATGAATATTCTTATTTTTTCTTTCAAACTCTCTTACTACAGAAACTGTAGAGTCTGTGGAGCCGTCATCAACAACAAATATTTCTATATCTTTTATGGTTTGATTCAATAACGCATTGAGACATTTTGATATTTTCTTCTCTTCATTGAATGCAGCTATTATAACTGAAATTAAAGGATTTTTCATAATTGGATTTGATGAAGATGTTTAATAAATATTGCGAAGGTTACTTCTGCTTATTACATCAGAATATTTAAATAAGCTAAATCTTAATTATTATTTATGAATCAAAAAGCTATCGCGGTGAAAAACTTTAAGATTCCTTCACCGAAAGAAATAAAAGAAAAATATCAAAAGCCAAAGGAGAGAGAAGACATTCCTGCATGGTATATTCACAGGCCCGTTTCTAAATATCTAACTCATTATCTTCTAAGAATATGGCCGACAATAAATGCAGAGTATATCGCATTCAGCACGATAATCTGGGACATACTAACGGTTTATCTAATTTACACCCAGCATTGGATTTGGGCTGCTTTCTTTACTTATTTCCATGTTGTTATAGATTCTATGGATGGGGAAGTTGCCAGAATACAGATGGATGCTGGAATTCAATCTAGAAAAAGAGGTATTTTCGGCGGGTTCTGGGATTCTATGATGGGTCTTATCGCATTCCCATTCGTTGTATTTGCTACAGCACATTTTATGGGGCATACGATAGTTGGAGTCTTTTCAATGGCTCTATTTTACATAGTTGTAGCTGCTTCAGCATATACTCATGTTTGGTTCCCAGAAAGAGCCAGCGTAAGCAAGTCCTTGCAATCAAAGATTAAATCAATAGGCGGAATAAAAATAACTGGGCCGATAAGCTTTGACTCTACATCACAGAAAATGCTTATTGCTTTGGCACTACTCTTCCAGACCACAATATTCCTTTGGATATTCATGGTTGGGGCTGTTGTAGCAACAATAGCTAGAATGATTTTATATTCAAGAAGATATTATTAAAAGAAAAATTATTTTTGAATTTCTTTTATTGCTTTTAACTCTGATTTAGGATCATCGTACATTTTTAGGATAGTGTTTATTATAGTGTCTAGATTTTCCTCTATTAGTTTTTCTGAATTGATTATGGTCTTATTTTCTGCCCTATTAAACATATTATAAATAGCATTAACTTCCATTTTAGATTTGCACAAAGGACCGCGTCTTTTTCTCAAAACTTCATAAGGAGCTTTCATTATGAAAACCATATCTGGTTTTGGGGCTAAAAAGAGAATTAATTCTCTCAAAAAATTATTTTTTCTAAAAGTGAGATAGATATATCTATCTAAAAGGGTTATTCTGCCCGTAATTTTGTTCCAGTATATCTGAAATAATTTTTTTGATAAATCAAAAATTCTATACAATTTTGAATCTTTGAATGAAGAGGAAGTATTCCATTCTCTTCCAGCTGGAAAATTTTGAAGGATAGTGTAAGCTGCGCTTGTTGTAGATGTCTTCCCTCCGCCCTCTGGGGCTTCAAAACAGATTAACCTGCCTTGGAGGATGGGAGTTATAAGGTGTTTTTTTGCTTTTTCTTTATTTTTAGATGAAGAAACATAAAAATTATTTATTTTCTTTAATCCTGTAAAATTGTTTGATGAGATTATCTCTACATTTAGGAGGCCTAAATACTTGTCATAAAAGAAATATGAAAGAAAAGGTTTGGAAAAGGGGTAAAAGTAGAAACCTGCCCCCCTTAATATTTTTGCAACTTTATGAATATCTTCTTTCTTAACATTAATCTCTAGATGTTCTATAAGTCCTGAAGGATACGACACTTCTTTCAAATAATTAAGTTCATTTCTGCCTTCTGGCAATTTTATTTTAATATACTCTCTGGCCAATTTTTTCGAGTCTCCGCTGACAAAGAACTTTATGCCTTCTTTATTTATATCTGAAAAAATATTCGTCAAAATTTCTTCACTCATTTTTTATGCAAGTTAAGTAATTTTATAAAGCTAATGAAAATCATGTAAACTTTTTTATTTTCATAAAGTATAAAAACGAGATAAGAATCCTTTAATTATGGGTATAAATTTGGGACAAATAGAAGGCACGATAAGAAGTTTTATAGAAGCATTAAAGAAAAATCCCCTAACTGAAGAAGAGAAAGAGTATTGCAGAAGGAGAATAAAAGAGCTTGAAAAAATGAAAGAAAATTACAAAAGGAAGAATAAATAACTAAAATGTCTTTTGATAAAATTTTAAATGAGGTAATAAAGGAAATTGGGCTAGAAAGAAACGGAGATTTAGAAAAACCTTTATATGACTTTGTCAGAAGATATGGTCCAATGATTTGTGTTGATGTTGTTCTTATTCCAGAAGGGAAAGAACCAAGAGTTATTCTGGCAAAGCGAGGCAGACAGGCAGTGGCCCCAGGGGAATGGTGGATTTTTGGGGGGAGAGTTGATAAAAAAGTTAATTATCTTGATTGTGCCAAAGCTAAAGTTCAGAAAGAGTGTGGTTTAGAAGTTGAAATAAAATTTGAGGATATAATAGGAATCGGTAGCACTTATTTCAAAAAAGGAAATGTTGGTGAAGAAAAATTAAGAGATTATGATGTGGCGACTGCGAACTTATGTTTTGGGAAGGTTATTGAACTAAATGATAAAATGAAGGAAAAGTTAAATCCGAGAGACGGATATGATGACGAATGGGAAGTCTTTGACAGAATTGATCCTTCTTGGCATCCATATATTATTAATGCTGTTTTCAATATATGGGTAAAAATCTTTGGAAAGGATAAAGTTTTGAAAGATTTAGATAAAAGAGTTAGAAAAATACTCGAACAAGACAAAAGTTTTATTTCTTTAAGTTATAATTCCCCTCTTCTTTAATTCATCTGTCATATTATCGACTAAATCTTTTGCCTCTTTGTCTTCTGCCCATTTAATTAGTTCTTTCATGCCGTCTTCAAAAGTAACTTTGGGAGAGAAACCAAGGTCTTTTTTTATTTTGGTTATATCTGCAAAACAGTGCCTGATATCTCCTTTTCTGAAATTATTTGTTATTAATGGTTTAATGTCTTTTCCGCAGAGTTTTGCAACTATCTCTGCTATCTTTTTTACACTTATTGATACTCCGCTTCCAACATTATACACTTGATAATTAGCTTCATCTTTTTCCATCGCAAGCATATTTGCCTGAACAATGTCATGAACGCTCACAAAATCTCTTAATTGATTGCCGTCTTCAAAAACCAATGGTTGCTGGTTATTTTTTAGTCTGCTCATGAAAATTGCTGCAACGCCTGTGTAAGGATTAGATAAGCTCTGTCTTGGACCATGTACATTAAAATACCTGAAGGCAACAACGGGGAGGTTATATGCTTTCCCTACATTCATTACAAGATCTTCCTGAAATTTCTTTGTTAAGGCATATACACTACTTGCTTCTTGAGTTTTTGTTTCTGGAGTTGGAACTGGCTTTAGGACAGAATTGCATTTTGGACAGTTCAATTCCCAAAGCCCTTTTTTCATCTTTTCCTCCGTTCTTGGAGAGGGATTGACTATTCCACATTTCTTGCAGGAATACATTCCTTCCCCATATGGGCTCATGCTTGATGCAATAATTACTTTTTTTATTCTCTTTTTTATCTGCTCATCATTTACTATTATATCCAGTAAATTTGCTGTGCCCATCGCGTTCGCATTTACATATCTAGAAATTTCATACATGCTTTGACCTACACCAACTTCAGCTGCTTCATGAAATACAAAGTCTATATCTTTCAAAGCCTTCGCTAGTGCTTGTCTGTCTTGAACATCTCCTTTAATGAATTCTGCCTTCTTATTCAGATGTTCTGGTATCTTTCCATGATGGACCTGTTGAACAAGGCTATCAAAAATTCTTACTTTGTGCCCTCTTAAAATAAGCTCATCAACAATAAATGACCCTATAAACCCTGCTCCTCCTGTGACTAGAATGTTTGCCATATTGAGGGATTAAGAAAGATGTTTAAAAGCTTTATGATAATTACTTCACTTTCTTTAAATAGCCTCTGGGATTAAAAGTCATATAGAATTTTTCTTTACTTTTGTCTATAAAGAAATCAGCGTTTATCTTTAAAAAGTCATCAACAGCCTCCATCGGTCCAGGACCATAATTGGGAGAAACTGGATGCCCATTAAGCTGAGTGTCTTCAACTATGAGATAAGATCCTTTTGTGACAAGCTTGTTGTACATTTGAAGTTCTTTAAAAACATGATCCCTATTGTGGGCAGAGTCAAGGATGACTATTACTTTATCTCCTTTTTTTATTATACTTTTAACTTGATTTACTATTTCTTCTGAAGTTGAGGAGCCGACAAGATATTTTATCCTCTTATGCTTTGGCAAGCCGGGAGTTTTCTTTGTGTCAATTGTAACAATTTTTCCATTGCCTATAAGGTCGCATATTGTTGCCATGAATAACGCACTACCCCCGAGAGCTGTACCGCATTCAATTATAACATCTGGCCTTTGTTCATAGATAATTTCTTGATAGACCCACATATCAAGAGGACATTTTTTCGTAACGGCTCCAAGCCAAAATGTATCTCCCCAGGTTTTGCCAAATCTATGGGAATCGAAATAAAGCCTATGGAATCTTGAGACAATATTTTTTTCCGCTTCTGGACTTACATATATCCTGCTATAAATAATATCTCTCAATCTAGCTAGCTCGTGCTTCAGCGAATGCAAGAAACTTCCTGTCATGTATTCTTTCTCACTTGCTCCATTTATTAATCTTTCCCCCAGTTTTTACTACTTTAAACAGGCTTTAAGAAATAGGTTTGCTGTTGTGAAAACGTTCTCTTTTATTGGTTTTTCTGTGTTTATCTTTACCAATTTTACATTCTTAATATTTTCATAGACATTGTACAGCTCCTTTATCATCTTCTCACTTAGTTCATCCCTTTGGCCTTTCTTTCTTTCTTTTATTTTTTCTGTACTTACTTTCATTAAAAATACAATATCTGGCTTTGGTGCTATACTCCTTAATATGTTTTTTAGGATTGAATTACTTTTTCTAAATGTAAGGTAAATATACCTATCAGTTATAGTTATTCTCCCCAAGAATACATTTAGGCAGACCTTAAGCAATGAAGAAAGCCTGGTAACTGCTCTCTTCAGAGTTGATGGTTTTTTATCTTTAAAATGTGTTGCGAAATGTATTCTTTCAACTTTTAAAGGAAATTTTGACAATGAATTGAACAAGGCATCTGCATTAGTACTCTTCCCAGAACCGTCTGGGCCTTCAAAGACTATTAACTTTCCATTGAGAAAATAATAGAGTTTTCTTTTTGTAAAAGTTAAGACCTTTTCAAAAAATGTTTTTCTATTTGGAATTGTTTTTCCATCTAAAGGAATATAAAAATTATTAAATTTCTTTAATTCTGGCATAGTATCTAGGAGAAGAATGTCTAGTTGTATTAATCCAAGGCTTGAATCGTAAAAATAATAAAATAAATTTGGCTTTGCAAACGAATAGAATAGAAAGCCTAAATCTTCTATTATCCTCTTTGCCTTATCAAAATCTGATTTTTTTATTAATAAATCTACATCTCCAGAGTCTAATGTGCTTGGAAGGTGTTTATACCTGCCCCTAACACAATAGGTAATTTTTACATTGTTTAGTTTTTCAAATAATTTTATTAAAGCGTTGTCCATAGGGAGTAGAGTATGATTAGTTTTATAAAACTAATTAATTATAGATCTATATGATAATTGAGTTCTTTGGATTATCGAATTCGGGAAAATCAGTGTTGAAGAGGAAGCTTGAAAGTCAAGGCTACAGTGTTTCCAAGCCAGAGAAACTTGGAGAAGTTAGAAAGACTGCTCTCTTTTTTCTTTATTTAATTAAAAATCCTATAAAAACAATGAAATTGTTTTGGATGCTCAACACTAACAATGCGGATGTCAATAACCTAAGCACTGGAAAGAGAATGAAGATAAGAATAATGAGAAACTCATACCTTGCAGGGGTTCTTGCAAAATATGAATTGCTGAGAAATAGAAAAGAAGATATATTTACAGACGAATTTTCCTTACAAAGCCTGTTTATGATATTTCAGAAAAAAGCAGATGAAAAGTCAATAAGGAAGGCAATGGAAATACTGCCTAAGTCTAAAATATTGTTTCTATTTGAAGTTTCTAGAAAGGAAAGATATAATGCTTATAAGAAACCGCACCCATACAAGAAGGGCGCAAGTCACTTCCCTGGAAGCTGGATAGACCATGAATATGCAAGAAAGTTCATGGATTCTATGGAACATAATTATAAGATAATAAAAAGAATAATTTTTGAAAAATATAGGGGAGATAAGAAAAAATTCAAAGAAATTAAATTTGCTCCGAAGAAAACATTTGTGAGGAAAAATGAATAAAATATTTAATTGGTTTGGGAGAAATTGGAGAATAAGTTGGATAATAACTATTGCAATTGGGATCTTTATTTACTACATTTCATCATTACAATTTGGAACTGGTTCAGGGGGAACAGGAAGTATTAACGCAACTTTGTATCACATAATTGTGTTTGTCTTCTTTGCAATGTTTTTGGAAATCTCGCTGTCAAGAGGAAGAAGCAAAATCGGAATTATTGCGGGATTGATTGTTGCATTCTTGTACGCTATATCAGACGAATGGCATCAAAGTTTCGTTCCGGGAAGAGATTCATCATTTAAGGACATTTTACTTGACTCTTTAGGCATAATAATTGGTTCTGTTATTTATTCTGCGAATTTGGATAGAAAACACTTTAAATGATATTTGGTATAGATAGTGATGAAGATAGCTCATGTTTGTTCTGAATACAGGCCTGCAATAAGCGGGGTTGGACAGGTAGTAGAAGAATTAGCAAAAAGACAGGTTAAAGCAGGACATGAAGTCCATGTTTATGCTCCCGATTGGGATAAGAAAAATAAGATAAAAGAAAGAGAAGAAATAATTGATGGTATACATGTACATAGAATAAAACATATAGCAAGAATAGCTAATTTTGCAACTCTTTTTCCAGGAGTTTTTTATGAATTAGTAAAAGGCAAATATGATGTAATACATAGCCATGTTTTTGGGCATTTACATTTTGTATTGTCTGCTATTGCTGCAAAGCTCACAAAAGCAAAACATATACATACAACACATTGTCCCTGGACTGATGCTCATAGAAGCTTAATTGGGAATCTTGGAATATTAATAAGTTATAATATATTTTCAAGATTTGCTCTACAAATCACTGATAAAATAATTGCGATTACGCCTTGGGAATTAGATTTCATAAGAAAATATGGCGGGAATGAAAAGAAAATAATCGTGCTTCCAAATGGTATGGCTGAAGAGTTTTTCATAAAAATAAAAAATAATGATTTTAAGAAAAAACAAGGAATAAAGAAAGAAATGGTTCTATTTTTTGGAAGGTTAAGCGTGACTAAAGGTCCTGATAAGTTTGTTGAAATTGCACATTTAGTTCTAAAAAAGAGGCCAGATGCGAGGTTTGTGATAAGGGGACCTGATGAGGGCATGCTTGCCATCGTGAAAAAGAAAATAGGCAATGAAAAAAGGATAATTCTTTTAGAAGCTACAAGAGAAAGAAAAGATATTTTGAAGATGTATCAAGCAGCAGATGTATTTGTTATGCCTAGTTTTAGAGAAGGATTGCCATTGACACTATTTGAGGCAATGGCTTCTGGGTTGCCTGTAGTGGCGAGCCCTGTAAATGGAATTCCCTACGAAATGAAAGATAAGAGAAATGGATTTTTAATTGAATATGGAGACAATGAAAAGTTTGCTGAAAAAATAATAGAGTTAATTGATGATAAGAAGCTTAGAAATAGTATAAGTAAAAACAATCTAAGCAAATCAAAGAATTACAAGTGGGATGACATAACTAAGAAGACTCTTGCCTTGTATAAGAAGTAGGATCTTTTATTCCAGACCAATAAAATCCATATTTTCTTAATGCGCATGCAAGACAGATGCCACAATGAATATTATTTCTTGGAGAGTAGCACGAAAAAGTTTTTTTAAAATTTACATTTAGTTTTTTCCCGAGATTGATGATATCTTCTTTGTCCATTTTTATCAATGGAACAAGAATTTTTGACTTTGACTCTGTGGATAATTTAGATAGTTTATTCATTTGATTTACAAAGTCTTGTGTTGTGTCTGGATAAGAATCATTGCCTTCACATTTGAATCCTAAGAAAATATCTGATGAATTTTTATATTTCATAAAGGATGAATCTGCAAACGCAAGCGCATATGAAATAAAAATAAGGTTTCTGCATGGAACATACCATTTTTTGCTCTCTTTTTTTGTGTCTTTTAAGTCTGCTTTCCCTACTTTTTGTGTTTTACCTTTTATATTTATCAGAGAAGTTGAAATTTTATTTAATTCATTCAACTTTATTTCAATGAAATCTGCATTTAATGATCTTGCAGTTAATTTTGAGAATTTTCTTTCCTGAATTAAGGATTTTTGATTATAATTAAAGAAGAGGATTATTATTTTGTTGTACTTCTTTAAGGATTTTACATGATATGCCGTAACTGTGCTGTCTAATCCTCCTGAGCAAAGGATTATGGCTTGTTTTTTCTTTCCCATGTAGAATTTGACTTAATAAAGTTTATAAGTTTACTTAAAGAGAAATAAAGATGAAGAAGAAAGCACAAGATATTAAGGTTGGAGACATTGTCATCATTGGGGGAGAGAAGATGAAAGTTGCAGGGGTTGAAATTTCAGATATAGGTAAACAAGGAACAAAAAAAGTTAGAATTGAAACTAAGAAAGGCAATGGTGAGAAAATAGCAATTATAAGGCCTGCTGATTATCCTATTGAAACAGAATGATAGATGTAATAATAACTTCATATAAAGAGCCGAAGTCCACACTTAAGGCTGTAAAGGTTTTCTTGAAGCAGTTGGGAGAGGAAGATAGAATAACAGTTGTTGACCCTTTTTCTGAAGTAGAAGAATTTTTAAAAAGTAAAATTAAAGATAAAAGATTCAATTTTTTTCTTGATCCTGGAGAAGGAAAGAGCTATGGATTAAACATTTTGTTTCAAGAAATGAATGGTAGAGAGGAGGATATATTTATTTTAAGTGATGGAGACGTTTATGTCAATGATAATGCTGTAGAATCAATTTTAAAGGAATTTAAGGATAAAAAAGTTGGATGTGTAACTGGAAAGCCTGTAAGTGTTGATAGCAGAAAAACAAAATATGGATATTGGAGCCATTTTCTTTTTGCTGGGATTGATAAGGCCAGGAAGAAACTGAATAAACATGGGAAGTTTTTTGAATGCTCTGGATATTTATTTGCTATAAGAAAGGGAATAGTGTTAGATTTTCCTCTTGAGACTTCAGAAGATAGCATAATTCCCTATTTATTTTGGAAGAAAGGATATAAGATAAAATACGCTGATAAAGCTGAAGTATATGTAAAAAATCCTGAAAATTGGAAAGATTGGCTTGCTCAGAAAGTAAGAAACATAAAAGCTCATGAGAATCTGAATAAGATTGAGAAAAATATGCCTCGTACTAAAAGCTTCTTTAATGAAATAAAGGAAGGATGGTACTTCCTTTTTATATATCCAAAAAAATTGAAGGAAATAGTTTGGACAATTCAATTATATTTTGCAAGACTTTATCTTTATTTTAAAGCCTTTTTAGAATTAAAGAAAAAGAAGGGTTATGGGGATGGATGGAGGGGGAAAGTAACAACTGAAAGCACTAGGATGGAAGGGTAAACAGATTTTTATAGAAGTTATCGTTAAATAAACAATGTCTCAGAAGAGATTTTATTTTGATACATCCATCTGGCTTGACTTTTTAGAAAATAGAAATGAACCCAACTTTCCAAAAAGTGAGTGGGTGAAAGCATTAGTTGAAAAAATAACCAGAGAAGAGTCTAAGATTATTCTATCTGATACTAATATACTTGAACTTGAATGTGTAGGCTGTAGCAGGTATGAAATAGAAGATTTGTTTGGCCATTTAAAGCAAAGAATAGTATATGTTGAATCAAAAGAAAACCAGATTGGAAAGGCCAAAGATTTGTCTGCAAAAAGGAAAATTCCAAAAAGAGATGCCTTACATGCAATTTTGGCAAGAGATAATCATGCTTTCCTGATAACTTTTGACGAACATTTTAAAGAATTAGCAGATATTCTCAAATCTCATAGAACTGATGAATTTATCTAGCAAATTTCTCTTCAAGTTTTTTAAAGACTTTCTCCCCAGCTACATGCAACATTTCATCTGTTGTCTTCCTTTTTGATGAGCCTGCAAGTCTTGCCACCTGCTTTAGAATTTCTTCTTTTTCTAATTCCTTCATTTTATCTCTAATCGCTTCTCTTACAAATTCTGTTGTAGTTGAGAAATGATTCTTTCTCATTAATTTGGCTAATTCATTCATAGTCTCCTCATCAATTCTTATGCTTATTGTGTCCATGTCTTACTATGTATTACATAGTATTTAAGCTTTGTTGTATTTTCTTTTCTTTGTTCCCTTCTATCTTTATCGATTTTATTCTTGCTATTTCTTTTACAATGTTTCTTCTTAATTTAAATGTATTTGCCCATTTTGCATATGCATTCCAACCCTGAAAAGATTCAGTTATATTACTATAGTTAACTTTCCCATTATCAAACATGTTAATTTTACTAAAAATCTTTGTTATGTTTCTTTTTCTTAACAACTTAAAATAATAAAAATTTCTAAATCCGACAAAATCTATTCCTTTAGATAATGATGCAATCTTGGATTTTTGAGGATGTAATTCTAGTTTTAGCTCTTTCCTCAAAAATGTATCAATTTGTTCTTTCCATGTCTTTAGCTGTTCCTTAGATTCGTGCACAATAACAAAGTCATCGACATATCTTATATAATATTTTACCTTCAATTTGTGTTTGACAAAATAATCTAATTCATTAAGATATATATTGGCGAAAAATTGAGATGTTAGATTGCCTAAAGGCATTCCTTTATTCAATTCAAAATTAGTTCTCTCTCTCTCTCTCTCTCTGCACTCTAAAGTTCGCATTAACTTTTCTGATTAAGCCTAAAGCTAAATTGTCTCTTATTTTTCTTGAAATAATTTTCATCAGAATATTATGATTAACTTCTTCAAAATAATGCTTAATGTCTGCTTTCAAACAATATCCTTTAATTTGATTATTGCTTATTAATCCATTTACCTTCCCATTTCTTGTTATCTTTCTTATGAATTTATAAAACCTTTTGATAGCAAACAAATTCCCTTTTCCTGTTCTGTTTGCACATGAATCATAAATAAACATTTTCTCAAAAATAGGCTCCAATATATTTACAATGGCGTGATGAACAATTCTATCTCTAAAATTAGATTTTGAGATTTTACGGGTTTTGGGGTCTCGTAAAATAAAAGTTACTAAATGTTTTGGATGGTAAGATTGATATTTTAGTTCATAATGCAAAGCTATCAAATTATAAAATAAATCATTTTCAAATTTAATTACATAATTCTTTTTTGTCTTTCCTTTTCTTGCCTTTTTCCAAGCAAGAATAAGATTTTCAAATGAAATCATCTTATTGTAAAGTTTATTATGCGATTGCATTTTATGCCTAGCTGGCTGAGCCATTTGACCATTGGAGTTCGAATTGCGATTGTTCCAGTTGGCATCCCAGTTGCCGTTGTTGTCACGGTTCAACCTGTGAACGCTAAGTTAGCCCTGTACCTTAAAGTAAATCACCAACATTTCATTATTCAGCTTAATCCTAAAAGGTATTTCATAGCTTACTAAATGTTATGTTTGTATTTGATGCCCTAGGAGCATGGATAAAAGGCATGTGGCCCAGCCATTGTTTGTTGGCTAGGACTATTCAAAATAGAAGTTAGTTTTTATATTTATTCACTTAATGCTTTTAGAAAAGCTTCTGACTCAGCCTGTCTTTCCAAATCAAGATCTCCTATCTTGGCTTGAAGTTCTGCTCTTTGTGAATCATACTTTTCTTTTAGTTCTTTATCTTTAACATCTTGCAAACTTTTTGCGCTGGCTTCGCCAGAAACAAAATCCACCCGACCATCGGAGCCCGAACTGCGACTGAACCAGCCGACAACCCAGACGCCGAAGTCGTCACGGTTCAACCTGTGAACGCCTTTTTCAGCTATCCAAGCGGGATTAAAATTGGCTTGTAAAAACTCTCTAGCTTCTTCTCCATGAAGAACTTCTCTTTCCAAATCTGCATCTTCTAAAAAGTAAATTTCAAAACCGTTTTCTCCATTTCTATGTCCCAAAGGATTATAAGAAGGAACAACAAGAGGTAGCTCCCATCCCCTTCTAGTTGCTTCTGCAACTAAATCTTTATTTAAGTCTGCATTTGGGTCATCTTCACTAGCTATTTGCAATCCTGCTTCTCTGTAAAAGCTATTAGTTGCTAAACCTAAACTTTCTAAGTATTTCAATTCAGCTATACTTGGAATGTATAATCCAGATTGCCTTAAAACTCCTTGTCTAAGAACATTCAATTCTAAACTTGAACCATGTAAACCCTTTTTTCCTGTGCTTCTGTGACAAACGTCTTCTTGAAACCATTTATGTGCTGGATAATCTCCAGTAATTATTGCTTCAACTTCTTTATGCACTTCTTCTGCCAATTCTTGGCTTACTGGCTGGATAAATCTACGATATTCTGGATTTGAAGCTACGATTACACTTTTAGGAACAGCATAAACTGATACATTTCTTTGCAATCTTGATTCTTTTATCATAGTTTTTCTCTACTTTATTAGGTATTTAAATCTTTCTCTATGTTACTACTTGAAAGTTATTTTAGAGTAAGCTCTTCTTGACGAATTTCTTTAGCTCTTTTTCTAATTCTTTAAGATTGGGAACAATCTTCATGCTTCCAAGAATCATCGGACTTAGATAATCTAGGGCTTTTTCTGCTGGCTCATCTGTCTTTATTCCTATCATTTTAATCCTGCGAGCATATGCATAACCTAATTCAAAGGCAGTTCCTGCCCCCACATGTAATCCGTCAAGGTCTGCAATTATTATATCGCAATAAGGAAGAGAATCTGTTATGTCTGCCTTGAATATTCTTTTTACGTCTTTTATTTTTCTTGCAAAACCACCGTCACGATAGGGAAGATATGTGATAATTTTAAGAGATTTGCACAGAGAATCTATTTTTCTTAATCTCTCTCTTTCACTTTCTTCCCATAATTTTCCAGCTAAATATGCCTTTATTTTCTTCATATGGAAATAAAGTTAATAAGGCTTAAAAAGTCTTTTACTGGTGCATAATAATGAAGATATGCATTATAAAATTAGGAGCTGATGGAGATGTGCTTAGAACTATTCCCCTTGCTAAGGCAATAAAGAAAAAATACAAAAATTCCCAGATTACTTGGATAACTAAGGGAGATATAGGCGAATTATTGAAAAGTGTAAAAGAGATTGATAATGTATTATCTGTTCCATATTATGGACCTGATAAATTTGATATTCTCTACAATTTTGATATTGACAAAGATGCTTTAGAACTAGTAAAAAAAATTGATGCTGATGAAAAATATGGTTTTTATGATGACTCTGGATTTCCTTCAGTATTTAATTCTGGCGCTAGCTATTATTTAGACACATTGTTTGATGATGAATTGAAAAAAATAAATAAGAAAACATATCAGGAGATGATGTTTATGGTTGCTGAATTAAAATATGAAAAAGAGAAGTATGAAATAAAATTAGAGAATGAAGATAAAAATTATGCTGAAGAATTTGCTAGAAAAAATAGATTGAATAGGGGGAAGTTAATAGGAATACATATGGGTGCAAGTTCTCGCTGGCCAAGCAAGGTTTGGCATAAAGAAAATGTCAAGGAACTTATAAGAAAGGCAAATAAGAAAGGATATGACATTTTATTATTCGGCGGGCCAAATGAAGTTGAAGAACATGAACTCCTTGTTAAAGAATTAGAAAAAGAAAAAATAAAAATACATAGAAATAATCCTAAAAACAGCAAGAAAGGATTTGCTAGTCTTGTTAATCTATGTAAAGTGATGGTCTGCTCGGACAGTTTTGCATTACATGTTGCAATAGCCTTAAATAAAAAGACTGTCGGATTATTTTTCTGCACTAGCCCAAGCGAAGTTGAGGGTTACGATTTGCTCATAAAGATTATTGCTGACAAACTTGAAGAATTCTTCCCAGAAAAAATGGACAAATATGATGAAGAATTAGTAAAGAGCATAAGTGTAGATAAAGTCTTAGAAGCTGTTGAGGGGGCTATTGGAAACAAATAAAAAGAGAGTTTTCCTGCAGGAAATATGGAAGGTGAAAGCAGTTTTTTAAGATTCAAGAGGTGGATTAATGAACAGCATAATTTCACTTTTATGCTTATTCTTCTTCTTGGAATAGTTCTAAGAATTTATTATTTCGCCGTTACTAAAGATCAGCCCATATGGTGGGATGAGGCAGATTATCTTGCTTATGCGAAAAATCTTGCTGGGATGAACAGTGATTGGATAATTACACAACAACATAACTCTATTTATCCCTATATTGTTGCAGGACTATTCAAATTAGGTCTTGGAGAAGTTGGGGCTAAATTTATTGTGCAGACAATTCCATCTATACTAATAATTGTTCTTGCGTTTCTCACTCTTTCTGCAATGTATAAAGAGAAGAAAATAGCCTTGGTTGGAAGCTTTTTTATTGCTGTTTTCTGGGAATTCCTTTTCAATAGTATGAGATTCCATGTTGATGTGCTAGGATTATTTTTTGGTTTACTTGCAATTTATGTTTTCTGGGATGGGTATGAAAATAAAAATAAAATATTTGGATTTATCAATTCGAGATGGGCAATACCTTCTGCAGTTATTTTTGCTATTTTGGCTTATGGAGTAAGAAGGGGACACTTCCTCTTTGGTGCATTTATTTTAGTTTATATGCTTTTGACTAAAGACTTTAAGGGATTGATAAAGGATAAAAGCAACTGGATTGGGCTTGGAATTGCTTTGGTATTACTTTTGATAGCTGAAGGTTTTGTTTTCTCTTCTGGAATAAGTGGAGTAGCTGAAAGCTATACGCATACTGAAAATGAAATAGGTCTACTGATGGTTAAGGGAATTTTATCAGTTTTCAAAGCGTATTTTGCTAATCCAAATTCTATATTGTTTAGTTCTATGTTTTACCTATTCATCTTAGGAATTGTCTTAATACTAATTAATATCGGATTTTCTGTCGGATATATTAAAAATGAAGAGAATAAAGAAACAAGGGCAGACCTATTTGCTATAATTTCTATTATATTGACTCTTGCCCTTTTCATTTTTGTCTTGAGAGTACAAATTGGATATGGTGAAGCAAGATGGTATTTCCCATTACTCCTTGCTTCTTCTGGAGCACTTGCAAGAGGAAGTGTTTGGTTGTATGGAAAGATAAGACAATATAATAAAATCGCTGCACTTGTTGTGGTGGGCTTACTTTTAATTTATGGGGGATATAATCAATATCAACAGGCAGATTCTGCAATTAAAGGAAAGATAAGCAGTTTTGAAGGCATAAGGTCTGCAGGATTATATATGAAACAAAACTCTGGAGAGAATGAAGTTATAATAAGTCAGCCGGTTCCACAAACAATTTATTATGCTGAAAGAAAAGTTGTACAGCCAGAGCAAGTGGTTGGTGTGACAGGAAATGGATACACTTCAGAAGAATTTATTGAGGCGTTGAAGAAAAACACTGAAACAAAGTATCTTCTTATTAGCTTTTCAGAGCCAGGATATCCAGAATGGATGAGAAAATATGGATATATAAATAATCAAGGACAGATGCAACTTGCTTCATGGGAGATACCTTTTATGGACAGCAAAGTAGATTTTATAAATCAAAAACAAGATATAAAGCAAAGCAAATCATTTAATGGTTTAACATTAACTTTGATAGATGTCAAAGGCGATGTATTTATCTACGAAATATTGAGAAATTATAGTGATGGAATTTAATATTCGTACTTTTTAAATTCCCTCCCTAAATAGGAAAGGAATAGAAATTTCCGATTATTAATTTCCTTTCCTATAAGAAAATTTTTCCCTAAGAAAACCAAATGCGTAGGCATTTGTGTTTAGAAATGCTATTATTGGGAATAGGAATGAAACTGGGTCTTTTGAATTTGAATATAGTTTAAACGAATGAATTAAATTTGGTAGAATTAAGAGATTAAAAGCAAGATTTTTTAGAAATGCTTTTCTTTCTTTTTTTGTACTTGGAAAATAATTGAATCTTTCTTGGTTCTTCCTTATTGAAAACTTACTTCCCCAGAAGAATTTCTTTTTTATTAAGGAGGGGAGATTTTTTTCTGCATAGTGCTTTGTTGCATTTCTAATAACTGCTACTTTGTTTTTTCCATTTTTTATTAATTTTTTAATGCAAAGAACATCTTGGGTGTATCCTCCTATTTTATCTAAGTCTTCCTTTCTATAAAAAAAGCAATTTCCTCCTGTAAGAAGCATATTGTCTGTATCAAGTTCTATAAATTCGAACTCTTTTCTTTTTCTATTAAGATTAATTATAAAATCAAGAGAACGATAAGCAAAAAATGAGTCTGTGCCTATTAAGGAAACATATCTTAAAATTCTTTCATCATTTAGGTTGTGTGCAGGACTTCCTAAAATGCCTGCAAGAGAAGAATTTAGATTAAACAGAGAAATTGTTTTGCTAAAAAGCATTTTATCTTGTAAGACATTATCTTGGTCTATAAAGGCAATTACTTCTCCTGAAGCATATTTGTATCCTTGCCATTTGCCGTAGCCAAGGCCCTCAGGAAAGCGTTTCTTATTTGCGAAGATCTTTATTCTTGAATCATTCTTTGCATATTTCTTGATTATCTCGATTGTTTTGTCTGAACTGCCTCCGTCCATACATATAATCTCGAAATTAGGGAAATTTTGAAGGAGAATGGAATTTAGGCATTTCTCTACCAAAACTTGCCCATTATAGGTGCATACTATTACTGATATTTTATTTTTCATGCTTTCTACCTATATATCCGTATATGAAACCTATTCCATACATTATGTGGATTGTGAAAAAAATAAAGGGGAGCAAAAAGATAGAGGCAAGGTCATTGTTTTTTATTCCTTCGTAAACTGAAAAAATAATATTTAGAATAATATATAGGGCTAAAGGGAGTGTAAAGATAAAATTGAATAATGAAAAAATAGCAAATAGTGGGATGTATAAAACAAATAATGCTGGAACCAGAAAAGAGGGATTTTTCAATGTTCTACCAAGAGATTCCTTTTTTGGTCTGGCTACTCCGTAATTAAATATCTGCTTTGCCAACTCTTTAATTGATTGACGTCTTCTGTGAAAAACAAATATGTCTGGAGAATATACTATTTTAAATCCTGCATTTTTTGCATCATCTATGAATTTTGGATCCTCTCCCGGATAAATTTTCTCGTCAAATTTAATCTTAGAAAATACTCTTCTTCTGCACGCAAGATTGGCAGAAGTAAGAAATTTTTCGTTTGCTTCCTTTATAGATTTATTAGGAGAATATCTCGCACTTACTTCGGCTGAGCCAAAAATAGAGCTTAAAGCATAGCCTGATGCCTTGCCTATTAAGTTCTCATCTTGAGGAGTTAATTGTGGTCCCCCGACTATATCATACTCTTCATTCTGCTTAAAGAAAATCCCTATTTTCCTCGACCAATTTTTTGGCATGATAGAATGTGCATCGACGAAGGCTATTATTTCTTTAGAAGATTTTTTTATGCCTTTGTTTCTATTTCTTGATGGATTTGGTCCATTTTCAACTATTATCTCTACTTTTTCTTCTTGATTCTGCAGACTCTGTAGAGCTTCCATCTTTCTCTTCCCGCCAATTGGAACTATAACGCTGATCTTGCTCATTTTATCACTTCCAGCTCAAAAATACATTCTGCAGAGGGCAAAATCCAACAAAAAAATCTCTCGTAGATTGCAGGATTTAAATTTATTATCGGATTGAAAATTAAGTTTAAAGAAGTAAAGGCAAGCCTAGTGAAATTAAGCTTTCTTTTTATTATTTTGAATCTGGGAAGACCATAAAAGCACTTTTCTGTGAAATAATCAAATGTAAAATAGCTGAAAAGCCTCTTATGGGTTGGATCTCTATAAGAAACTCCGCAAGAAAAGTGAGGGACCCTTATTATTATCTTTGCTCCAGATTTGCATATTCTTTTTAGTTCTTTCATAACTTTTATTAAATCTTCGAGGTGCTCTAAAACATGCGAGGTGTAGACTTCTTCAAATGTATCTTCTTTAAAAGGATAGGGAAATTTATTAAAATTATGGATGACTTCCACTCCCGGAAGTTTAACTATATCCATATTTAGATAGTTTTTTCTAATATCGTTCCCGCAACCAAAATTCAGTTTTTTCATAAATTCTTCAGAAATGATGTATTTTTATAGATTCTGGTAGTCGGTCATATAGCCTTACAACGAATCTGAAGGGGGAATTAATAAGCCTAAATCTAACAACTGAAGCAAACATTTGGATAGGGGTTTTAATAAGATTCATTTTGGAGCCAGCTTTATCATACCAGATTGTAGGGACTTCCTTTATCTTATAGCCATTTTTCTGGAGCATATAAAGAATTTGAACGTCAAATGCCCATTGTGCCAAACTTTTATTCTCTGCAATCAACTTTGCTGGCTCTCTCCTGAAAAGTTTAGCTCCACACTGTGTATCTTTGTAGGGCAGGAAAAGTAAAGACCTTACCACAAAATTAAAACCTCTACTGGTAATCCTTCTTTTAAGAGAAGTATAGACTTTTGATTCTGGGAGGGCACGACTTGCTATAGTTGCGTCGTATCCTTCAATGTTTTTTAAAAGTAAGAAGAATTGATCTGGAAAAGTTGCTAAATCTGCATCAACAAAGCCAATAAAGTCATTTTTTCTTTTCAGTGCGTTCTTAAATCCTTCAGTAATTGCGTAACCTTTTCCTCCTTTTTCAAGATTAATGTAAATTATCTTCTTGTTTTTTTTCCTGAAAGACTGCACGACTTGCTCTGTCTTATCCTTAGTATTATTTATAACAATGAAAATTTCATACTCTATTTTTTCTGCTTTTCTTATTTTTTCAAAAAAAACTGAATAGGCCTCTAAAGTCTTTCCAATTCTTTTCTCTTCATTATACGCTGGAATTATTATTGAGAGTTTCATTTTATTTTCTTGTTAGTAATATAGAACCTAATAAAAAGATTATTGAAGAGCAAAGTAGGGCTAGAGAAAATTGAAGCAGGCTATTGTTAAAAATGCTTAATAGTATTGCTTGAATTGCTACAAAGATTATTAAAATTGGTAGATATCTTGTTCTGCCAATAGACAAGCTATAAAACAATACCATATTTGTTATAGCTAAAAAAGAAGTGGAGAGAGATAGATAAATTAATATGCTTGATGCTTCAAAAATATTTCTTCCTGCGTAAAGTTTTACTATTGACTCTGGAAAGAAATAAACTATTAGCAAAGCCACAAAGGTTAGCAGAACTACTAGCTTTAGAGAGCTAAAAAATGGTTTTTTGGCTTCTACCCTGTTTTTTATTTCAGATGTGAAAGGGAACATTGCTTTGCTTATCGGTTGAGTGCCTATAAAGATTATCTTCGCTATTGTTGAAGAAATGGCATATGCTCCTACAAGATCTGGGCTGAAAAATATTCTTGCGAAAATTATGTCTATACTTAAGAATAAGACAACAGAAAGCATTACCATAAAAACTGGTTTTGTATAAGAGTAAATATTAGGGGTTTCTGAATCTTTTTCTTTTGCAGAAAATATCTGTCCAAGACTCAATTTAGAAATAAATAGAGCAATTATTGAACCAAATATAATTCCAAGCAGAGCCCCATAAATCCCAAAACCTATCGAAACTAAAATGAATGATAGTATAAGCTTTACACCCCCCTCTAAAACCATATTCCATCCAAATGGCTGAAAAAGCTTTTTACCCTGTAAAACTCCTCTTGTTATGGGAATAAGAAAAGAAACAAATATCATTATTCCCGTAAGAGCAAGCAAAGAATAGCTTATTTTAAGCAGGCTTGTAAGGAAGATTGACAAAAGGAGAAAAATAACATAAGAAAATACTGAAAATAGTGTAGCCTTCTTGAAAGATTTCTTAATTATATTTTTCAATTTGCCTAGATTATCTTCTCTTGTAGAATATCTTGCAATTACTGCTTGAATTGATTCGCTGAAAACCGCAAAAATGACTATAAAATATATTAAGGTAGTGAGTGCCCCATATTCGGCCAATGTAAGAAATCTGGCCATTAAAATATTATAAATAAAATTTAGTAAGTTGAACAAATTAATTGTTATTAAAAGAATTATACTTCCCTTGAGGAGAGATTTCTGTAAAGCTGGGTGCTTCATTTTAATTTATAAAAATACCCTCCCTGAAGAGTATAAACCCTATAGCAATAATTAAAATCTGAAAGATTACGATTGACAAAGTAACCTTTGGTTCTGTCGGCTTGATATTAAATTTTTTCATTAAAAGAATAGATAGATGTGAAAGGCCGTAAATCTTATCGTATTTCAAATCTAAAGAGCCATCTTTTAAAGGTTTTCCGAATGAGTGCTTTACAAATTTGCCTCTTGCCTTTAGAAAGAATTCAATAATGACTGGGATAAAAAAGAACATGGCTATTTTTTCGAAATTTCCTAAGATCGCTACAACTGCTATCAATGAACCGACTGCGTAGGTCATTACATCTCCAGGAAGGACTTTTGCAGGGAAAAGATTGTAAAACAAAAAGGCAAGAACAGAAAGTACCATGACGAGAGAAATTATAGAAAGCCACGGATTTCCAGTAAACCAAGAAACCAGCGAAAGTGCAGACAAAATTAATACTCCAAGACTTCCTTCCAGACCGTTAAATCCTGCGAGAAAATTATAAGTTGCTGTTGCTCCAATAATTCCTATTGGAATAAATATTAGAGGATAAATTATTCCTATATCTACTTGTCCTATAATTGGAAGAGAGATTGCTGACTTTCCTGCGTTTATTACCATTAATGGAACGGCGGCGAATGCAAGCAAAATTATTCTTGATCTCCTTGATAAACCTCCCTTTCTCCAGCCAAACAAATCATCAACCAATCCTATTACTGAGGCGATTATTACGACTGTGATTAAGGCAAGAATTTCTATAAGAAAAGACGTTTCTTTTAAAATAAATACTCTAAATGCTATGTAAAACATTACTCCTGCTAGAAAACCTGCTAGGACGGCAATTCCTCCCGAGCCAGCCATAGTTGGTGCTTTAAGCTGATTCATATTCTCCCACATTAATCCAATCTGTTTTGCCTTTCTTATCCAATAGGGCATTAAAAGAAAAGTTGCGAGAAAAGCTACTAAGAGAATAACTAAGAGAATTATGTTTGTTATCATGATACTGCTGATATTTCCTCCGGGTAAAATGTATCTACATATTCCGGCTTGAATTCTATATCTTTCGGATAATTAATTTCCCAGATTTTTATCGGGCCTCTGAATCCCTGATAATCTATAAAGTCTCCCTTAATTGCGTTTTGATTCTTTAAATCTGCAACCAAGAAATTGTCTTCTCTGTGCACCAAATTAAATCCTTTGTCTTCTTCGCCGTAAAGATAAAGCCTTGCCAGTTGCGATTTTACTGTTCTCTTTGAAAGATAAAATATTGAGCCAAGAGGATCTACTGAAACTTTCTGGTTTTCCGAAGCAACTGTAGGAACTATGAAAATCCCTCCCTCTATTCCTGAATTGAAATCTCTGAATTCTGTGTCATAGCCATACCTTAAAGGTATGCTATACTGCTTGCCCTGCTGGTCTGCATAAACTGCAGTAGGATTTGTTAGGAGCTTGCCTGCACTATTGAATTCTGCATATACCCCTATGAGAGCTGCTTTCCCCTTAGGAAGGAATATCTTTGTTCCATTCACTTCATATATAATGTCATCATCCAAGCCATACCCATTACTTTGATAGACATAAATAAATCCTGATTTTGTCTCTCTCTGATTAGCTGGATCTTTTCTCAAGGAAGGAATGAAGCTTGATCTATCGTAATTTACATTACTGCCTATTGTTGAGAAGGCACCATATTTTCCTATGTCTGTAGAATCTATCAAAAAGTTAGTTGCGTTATGGGCGTATAGAAATTCCAAAGCTTTTCTGTTGTCTGCTCCTGTTAAAGCGTATCTACCCATCATATGATTCCAGTAAGACTGTGCGTTTCCTCCGTCAAGGATAGTTGCTCTTTCCCCAATGCTTTGAATCCAGTATCCATAATCCCACCAGTGGCCAAAGACTGCATTTTCTGATGTGCTTTCTCTTACCCATTGCATTGCCTTCTGCCATTGAAAAGTATATTCATAAGGAGCATAATTTGCGGCAACATTTGAGGTTTGTGCATAGAAGAAATATGCAGAATATGCTGAAGAAATTAGGATGATTATTGCAAATATCAGAGGAATAAATTTCTTTTCTTTCTCTTTGATTTCTAAAACTCTTAAAGAAAGACAGACCACAAAGCAGGAAGCTAGCACCGCAGCCGAGGGAACTAGAACTAAGACGAGTCTTATTGCTCCTCTAGCAGATATCAAAGAAAAAATGAAAAGCACCAAAAGAAGAATAGGAGCTATATTTATGGAGGCTATTTGTTCTCTTTCTGAATTGTATTTTTTGTAATAATAAAATCCCATAACAAGAATGAAAATTATAATACTTAGTGCATAAAATAGCGAGCTAATAGCGTTTGCCCCGTTGAACATGTTGCTTGAAGAATATCTGCTGAATACTACTCCTGAGATTAATAATGTATATGCTGAAACAAGAGAGATTTTTTCTTTCTTTCCGAATAAAGGCGAGACTATTAAATAAAATAAATATATCGAGCCTGCGAAGAACAGCCAGAAGAATGTTGGGAATCCTTTTATTATTGGACCGAACCCTGAAGACCACTCTGTGAAGAAAGGTTGCCTATTTTCTGCAACTGTCTGGATGAGCCTTGATTGAGCAGGCTCTAATAAGTTGGCGGCAATTATATGTATCTGCTGAGGTACAAAAGACGGACTTACAACTATTGAGCCGATAATCATGCCTAAAATCAAAGATATTATAACAGAAAGAATGGGCAGGGGGATTTTTTCTATAAACTTAATTCTTGAATTCAATATATAATTTTTAACTTTAGTTTCAGTAATTATTAAATGAACTATTATCACAAACAAGGTAAAATAAGCTAAGCCGGTTATGACTCCGAGCGTGACACCTGACAAAGTGTATCTTGAAGCGAATGGAGACATAAAAGCGAATGAAGAAATTGCCCAAACAGCATAAGTGTATGTTCTGTTTTTATCTACTCCTCCAAACAAGAAAGAGATAAGCACAGTCATTCCAATAGTTAAGAAAATGTATCCTACTCCTCCCCAAGTAAGACCCATGCCGGCTGTGGATATTCCCGCCAGAACAGAAAGCACCAATTTATTTCTAAGCCTTTCAGTCTTCCAAGCACATAAAAATAGATAGAAAGCAAGAAACATGAAAAAGAAAGCTAAACTTTCTTTTTCTGGAATGCCTGCAATTGTTCTTGGAAGAAAGTCTGGAAGAATTATAAGGAAAAACGAAGAAAGCAAGGCAATTATGTTTGCTTTTGTTTTTCCTAAAAAATCAAGAAAGACTTTTCTTACAAAAAAGAAGAAAGCAATTACAGTTAGAGCGAATATGAATACTGGAAATAGGACGGCTGATTGCGTTACAGACTCTGAACCGAAAATGACTGCAACTTTGTGAAACCAGGCAATCGAATAAGCAAGGAGTGGCAGTTCTGTATCTGTAGGATATCCTAAAGGCACGTATCTCATTGTATCGACGGCGAATAAGGTTCCATGTTCTACAATATATTTCGCCCAACGAAGGAATAAAAATGGATCTAGGTCTGGGCCCAAAGTCCAGGTGCCTGTTGTAATATCTCTTAACTTATCAAGATTGAGTGAACGTATCCTGACTGCAAGAAAGACAAGAACTGCAAGAACAACATAAGTTATCCAATTATATTTTTCTTTGAAAAAAGAAAAAAGTGCATCTTTTCTTTTTTGAATCATCTCATTAGGGGGATACTCTTCCATTATTTAGAGTATAAAACGAACCTATATAAATCTTCAGAAAATTGATTTTTGGTGTCTAATAAGAAACATAATGAATGATAAAATAATCTATATTTTGATTTTAACTACTTAAAACAAAACTGGTGTGATGAAAACTTCTATTATTGCGGCTATGAAAAGAATTACAAGACCTGCTATGATTAAATTCATTGAATCATGCAAGACTTCCCAGAATTTTTCTGTTCCGACTTCCCTTCTTAATACTGAAACAGAAATTATTCCTCCAGCTAGGGCAATTATGAAATAGGCTGCTATTTCTGGAAGGCCATGAATCATATATCTTGCTAATCCTAAAGGCAAGGCAGAGAGCTGAGATTTGGTGTAAATTCCTATTGCTGCGGCAATAACGCTTGCGTTCCAGGCAAGAATGAAAATAAATCCTGCTCCGAAAATGAGGGAAAAGACAAGAGTGAAGATTGAAACATATAAATTATTTGTAAATATCATAAAAAGTCTTTCAGCGCTTGTTGCTGAAGCAGTTGCAATCAGAGAATCTTTAATTCCATATTGCTGAACACATTCATTAAAGCTTGAAGGCCTATTTATCAAGCAATAGGTTTCTATTTGCGCTGTAAAGCTTTGTGTTGAAGAAAGAATTGCATACCAAAATGAGAATGCCACTACGAAACCTATGAATAGATACATAAAAGCGTAAATCGCTTTTTTATGGGCCACTAGTAATGAAAGTGCCCCCGACGTGGGGCCAATTCTTTCCTCTTCAAGTCTTGTAGTATAATAAATGAAGGGTATTGAAAACATTACTGTAAAAGTAACTACAAGAATTCCGGAGTATCTTGAGAGAACTGCGTCCTGTGCAAATACCCATTCAGTAAGGAGAATTGAAAGACTTGCATAGAAAGCACCTACAAAAAACAATTTCCAAGGAGATTCCTCCGCCTTTTTTGGATTAATTAACATTTCTAACATAATATCACTTCTCTTAGAAACTGGAGATTATTACTCTTTATATTCTTTTTCCAGAGAATCTACTAGTTCCTGCAAGGCAGAAGAACTTGATTCAAGTCTGCTTATTATGTATTCTCTTGACTCATTTAATCCTCTTACCTGTGCTTCAATTACCTTAACTAGCTGTTCGGGGGTTTTCTTTACCACTACGCCTGCACCCACTTCAACGAATAATTCTTTTTCAGAAATCTGCGCTGGAACATAAACCCCTTTTCCCAGGGAAGTAAGTACTGAATTTGAGTTTGAATTATTGAATTGCAATATTTCCTGGCCGAACTTTGATAATTCTGTAAGCTGAGTATCTACAAATTTAAGATGGTTTTCCATTTCGTGAATTTGCTTTTCTAAATCTGCTGCTTGTAATATTAAGTTATTGTCCATAGTATGAAGGATAAAAGTAGAGTTTTAAATTTAATGTTTTTCAATTTTCCAAACTTCTAATTGCTCCATAAATAAATTCTGTTTTGATAAAACTGAATGATTCATATTATTATCTTTTAGAATTTTTAGTATTCTTTTCTTGGGAGTTAAAGAGGATAGAACAATTAATATGATTCCTTGCTTGTTTAAATGATTTTTTGCTTGTTTTAGAAATTTTACTAATATCTCATCTCCTTTTTTTCCTCCTGAAGTTATTAATGCTGATTCAGAATCTTCCCTTTTATCTTCTGGAAGGTAGGGTGGATTAAAAACTATTAAATCAAACTTATCTTTTATTTTTGAAAATAGATTTGATTTTTTTATTTTCAATCTTTTATCTTTGATTTTTTTTAATCTTTTTATGGCTTCTTCATTTACGTCTGAAGCGAGGACAAATTTTGCCCCTGCTGACAATGAAGAGAGGGCTTGAATACCTGATCCAGAGCCCATGTCAAGAACAGATTTGTCTTTTGAAAATAATTGGACTTGTTTCTGAAGAAGAAATGAGTCCTCTGATGGAGAGTATATCATTTTATTTAAATAGTGTATTCAGAATTTGATCTGAAAAAATTATTGTAATAATAAGAATACCAAGAAGAATCACTAGTGTTGAAATTAAAGCTATCCCTATTCCTTTTCCAATACCTCTCCCTTTATTTTGAATTGCTTGTGATTGACTTACTGAAAGATTTTGATTTTTTGGTTCAAAAAAGGGTAGGGGGCTATCAGATGGTGTGCTTGGCTGGATATCATTCTGCTGAACCTCTTCTTGAGAGAATGAAGCTGAGGAAAAGGGCTTTGAAACCATCATTGAAGAACCTGATGTAAAATAGGATGCTGCTTCTCTTACATCTGAAGCGTTGTAACCTGCATTAATAAAAGAACGCGCGGCTTTTTCTAGATTTTCTCCGTGCTCGATTGCATTTTTCAATGCAGTTAAAATATCATTGTTCATATTACTATTACCTGACTGTTTGCAATCATGTGGACTGTCTTATCACGCTTATAACCCATCTCTTGTGCGAGTTCGCAACCTGCAGATCTCTTTTCAGCTTCCCCATGAGAGGGAATAACGTGCTTAGGTTTTACAAGTTTTATTAAGTCTCTTAAATCTTCTCTACCTCCATGTCCGCTAACATGCACGTTATCAAATATTCTGACTTGCTTTTTTTTCAGTCTTACTTCAAGTTCTCTCCTTGATTCTATGTTCACAGGGGTTGGAATTGTTTTTGAAGAAAAAATTACATGATCCTCTTTTTCCAATGTTAAGGGAATTTGATTCCTTGACATTCTGTCCAAAATAGAGCCAGGTTCTCCTTGATGGCCTGTACAGACAATAAGATAATCTTTTTTATTTTTGTTTATTCTTTTCAAAACTCTTTCCATATGTTTTCTGTAAGTTATAATTTGTATATCTTTCTTAAAAGGAGCCAGGCCTACATTTTCAGCAGCAGTTACATATTTGTTGAGAGATCTACCAAGAAATATAACTTTTCTATTTATTCTCTTTCCTAACTCTGCAATAGTTTTTAACCTTGCTATATGGGAAGAAAAAGTAGTTATTATCATACCATGATTTGAATGATCTGTTGTAAAAAATACATCTTCAAGCAGACCCTTGGCTATTTTTTCTGAGGGGGTTTTTCTGTCATCTGGTGCATAAAGACAATCCACTATTAGTGCAGAAACTCCTGCTTTTGCAAGCTCTTTCAGCCTATGATAATTTGGTTTTTCACCAAATACTGGGGAGTTATCGAGCTTGTAGTCATTGCCGTATAAAACTATTCCCTCTGGAGTATGAACTGCAATTATACTTGATTGTATTGTAGAGTGCGTCATATTGATAAATTCAACTTTATAGCTTCCAGACTTTCCCTTTATTGTATAAGAAGCATTAAGTTGGATAGGGATTATTCTGTTGTGAATTGATTGATTTGAATCTTTCATTAATACTTGCAACACAGACATTGTGAATGGAGTTCCTAGAACTGGCGCCTTATATCTTGGAGCGATGTAAGGAATTCCTCCAACATGATCTAAATGTGCATGAGAGACAAGAATTGCTCTTACTTTATCCTTCAAGTTATGCTTTTCTAGATAAACGTCATCCGGCAATGCTCCTAAAGAACGCATGCCCTTTTCTGTAGGTATTTTTTCCTTTTCCTGAACGCCTACAATTGCTGGCAAAAAGAGACCTGCATCAAATAGTATAACATCTTCGCCTATTTCAAGGGCAGTCATGTTCTTACCTACCTCGTCATAACCTCCTATTGCATGTATCTTCATTGATATAAATGATTGGGATTGTTTAAATAAGTTTACTTCACAAAATATAAATAAGCCTGTTCCTGAATTGATTGATGAAAAAGCACCATACAACTCTTTATTGGTTGGTATTCTTCTTACTTGTATTGCAAGTGCTGTCTTTTGTTTTCATGGGCAGTAAACTTGCGCTCATAAATGGAGAGATAGAAAACACTAACAATGCACTTGAGCAGAATTCAAAGATTTTTGCAGAAACTTTGCAAGCGGTAGAGGCAAAAAATCAGAAAAATTTTGATGAGATTACAAATGTGCTATCTGATCAGCAGAAAGCACAGACAAATTTCCAAGAAGAACTGGCTTTAGTTAAATCAACATCTGGAGATTTTTCAGGAGTTGTTGAAAATGCTGTAAAAAGTGTGGTTAGTATAAGCACTGACAAAAGCCAGGGTTCAGGGTTTTTCATTGGAGAGAATGGATATATAGTTACTAATTACCACGTGATAGAAGGAGCGACAAAGGCAGGAGTAGTTACATACGATAATAAACTCTGGGCAGTAAAAATTATTGGTGTTGATAAATTTAGAGATATTGCTTTGTTAAAGATAGAAAATAACGGCTATTCTGCCTTAGATCTTGCTGATTCTAATGATTTGCAGGTAGGGAATAAAGTTATTGCGATAGGAAATCCTCTGGGTTTAGCTTTCAGCGTTACTGAAGGAATAATTTCTGCTGTTGATAGAACTGGACCAAATGGGCTTGATGCTTATGTGCAAACAGACGTTTCTCTAAATCCTGGAAATTCAGGAGGGCCTCTAATAGATATTTCTGGAGAAGTTGTCGGAGTCAATAATTTTAAAGTCGGAGACGCTGAAAGCTTAGGATTCGCATTAGAAAGCGACCAAGTCAAGCTATCGGTTAATTTAATAGCTAATCAAACTTTGGTAAATTAAGATGGCATTGAAACAAAAACCTTCAAATAAAGTGCATAGAAGGTATCTTCTTATTGTTGAGGGAACAAAGAAAGAGATAGAAGAAACAGTATTAGATTATGTTGGGATTTTAGGTTGGGCGAAATGCAAACCTGTTTTTGTTGAAGATAAGAGAATAAAAAAAGGAATTGTGTTGAGTATTGAAAGAAAATCATTGGAAGATATAAGGGCAAGTTTTGAACTTTCCAATAAAAATATGAAGATTGTAAAAGTAAGCGGAACTATAGAGGGATTGAGTAAATAGTTATTTTACAAATTCCACATTTTCCATATCTTTAAATTCTCTATCGCCTGTAAGAAATTTTATCCCTAATTTTTTGGCCATAATATAACCGATACAATCTGGATAGGAAAAATTCTTGCTTTTATGATTGAACTTGAAATAACTTGCTTCAAGAGTGGCCTCTTTTATAATTGGAGTAAGTTCAACTTTTAATTTATCAATCCAAAAATCTGCTGTTTGTTTATTATGCACTTTTAAGAAATAAAAATAAACTTCTCCAAGACAAAGGGCGTTTGTAATAATTGGAATATCTTTAATTTTCTCATAATTCGGGGATTGATTTATAACCTCTATAATAGCATAACTATCAAAAAAATATTTATCTTTTAATTCCGTAAAGTTCATAGTCCATCTCCTTCATTATTTCTTCTGTAGATTTTTTTGATTTTAAAGGATATTTTTTTGCTAGCTCCATTAATTCCCCGACTGTAAGAGTTTTATGGGGCTTTACAGATATTACTACCTCAGAATTTTCTTTTAATTTTTGTTCATTTACAATTTTTATTGGAAGTAAAACTCCGTACGAATTGCCCCATTTCTTTAGCTTGGTTACTACTTCATCCATTGTATAAACATGTATAAACATTAGTATATATATTTTTGCTTTTTCTTATAGATAATAATAAAAAGACTATTACGTTAATCTAGCAATGGGTAATTTAAAAAAGAGAGGACAGATACAGCTAAGTTTTGGAATGATATTTTCTATAATTCTTATAATAGCGACTGTTGCTGTTGCTTTCTTTTTTATTAAAAATTTTCTAAATTCGAGTTCATGCGTGCAGGTGAATAAATTTTATGATGACTTACAGAAAGATATAGACAAAGTCTGGAGAGCGCCACAAGCAGAGGAACTATTTATGATAAATCTGCCTGGAGGAATTAATGCTGTATGCTTTGGGAATCTTGAATTAGCACAACAGAAAGGTTTTGTACAGGAATATGGAGATTTGAGAAAGTACCAAGAAGATGAGTCAAACATTTATCTCTATCCGGGGAAAAAGGCGTGCGATGGGGAGCTTGCTGTCAAAGAATTGAAGCACTTTGATGATTCTGATTTCTTCTGCATTAATCTGGACGCCGATAATAAGATAAAAATAATAAAAGAATCAAGTAAAGATTCACTGGTAAAGATAGAGAGTGAATAAATAACGTTTGTAAAATATTTTACAAAAGTTTAAATAGCCATATACCATGAAATTGGTACAAGTAAACCACTTAATTGGTACACTATGTTAACAAAGAAACAGATAGCGCTTTTGAAGCCATTCCAAAGAAATATCTTTCAGGAATACGGATTTAGAGAGCTGGGAAGATTGGCAGGAGAAAAATCTCACAATGCCTTACAGCTGGCGCTCAAGCAATTCTTAAAAGAAAAACTTGTAAAAGAGAGACAGATAGGAGTTTCAAAACTTTATCAATTAAATACAGACAATGAAGCAATATACGATTATTTAGAGCTCATCAAATATGGGGGGCTTCCAAAATCTGCCCAATACAGTATTGATAGCATAAAAAAAGAAATTGAAAAATATACTTTATTCTATTCGTTAGTCATATTCGGCTCATATGCGTTCGGAGAACAGAAAAGAGATTCAGACTTAGATGTAGCAGTCTTAATTCCAGATGAAACTCAAAGAAAAAAAATGGACATTGCTATTAATATGTCTGAGATACATTCACTTATACATACACACATATTTGCATTTACATTTAATGAATTCTTTGAGATGCTTACTAATAAAGAAGCTAATGTAGGAAAAGAAATTGCCAATAAACATCGGGCAGTACATAACATTAATATATTTTATAAAATTATAAAGAAGGCATTAGAACATGGATTCAGATATTAATCGTTCATTGGAACGCGCAGAAAATGAACTTGTGTTTGCAAAAGCAATCAAATTACTTAGTGACAGCGAGGGTATAAAGAGAGATGTCTTTAAGATAGCCGAAAAAACAACATTTTACAGCGGAGTTATTGAACACTCATACTACTCTATCTTCAACAGTGCTAAAGCATATATTATCTTTAAGAAGATTATCCTGCCCGAACAAGGACAGCATCAAGCAGTTTATTATCAATTTAAGAAACTTGTACAACAAGGAATTATTTCAGAAGATTTATTAAAAATGTACGAAGAAGTAAAGGTAAAAGCGGATGTGCTTCTTGAAATTCTTGAAAAAGAAGAAGAAAAGCGTACAAAATATACTTATAAAATTCTTCCTCAGGCAAATAAAGAACCAGCACAGCAATCCTTAAACAACGCCCAGTTCTTTTATAACTACATCAGGCAATTTATCCAACAAGGAGATAAAGAAAATGAACAATAAAGGATTTGAATTCAGTTTTGGATGGATATTTTCTATAATTGTTGGAATAGCAGTACTTGCACTTGCTATTTTTGCAGTTACGAGTTTGATAAATCAGGAAAGGTATATTTTAGATACGGAGAGTGCTCAGCAACTTGAAGCTTTGCTGAATCCATTGCAAACTGGAGGAGAATCTTTAAGCAGGCCTGGAAAAATAACTTTCCCTATTGAAAGTCAGATAATTACAAGATGTGATAGCAGAGGGAAATACGGAGAAAACACTATAAGCGTTGGAGGCAAAGTAAGCGTTGGAAGTCAAAATCAGGAACAGGGATTTGAAAGTAGAATAGAAGCACATTATATTTTTTCTGAAAAGGTTATGCAAGGAAAAGAATTTTCTGTACTCGTAAGGCCATTTTACTTTCCATATAAAGTCGGAGATACTATAATTCTTTGGACTGGGAAATATTGTTTAATAAATCCTTTTCAAGGTATACGTGATAATCTTGAAGGATTAAATGCTTCTGGAATTAGAATTGTTGATGATGTTAGGATGTGTGGTGCTGACGAAAAAAAAGTGTGTTTTGGTACAGACTCTGGAGTTGGAAGCAGTTTTTGTAATATTGAAGTTAATGGTGACGATGAAAAAGGAAGTGTAAAGAAAAATAGCAGGAGAGTTTATTATGAGTCTGGTTTGGTATATGCTGCTATCTTCTCTGATGTTGATAATTATGAGTGTAATGTTAAAAGACTTGCTTTGAGGGCGAAAAGCCTTGCAGATACATATTCTAGAAAGGCACAGCTTGTTTCAGCACAGTCTGGGGATGCATGCGGTTCCTCGCTTGTTGGGTTGATGGATAACTATGCATTAAACCTTGAGATAAACGGCTCTAGAGAGTTAAGCACTGCAAGGATTCTTGCAAAACAGATAGAAGAAGTGCAAGAGCCATTGCTTTGTTCTTTGTGGAGGTCTGGAGAATGATGAACAATAAGGGGCAGATAAAAATTCAGGAAATGGCTTTTGTACTGATGGCTATATTTGTATTTTTTGCTCTAGTCGGTTTGATGTTTATTTCTTATAGAGTTTCAAATTTGAGAGAAGGTTCTGAAGTAATAAAGGAAGATGCAACGAAAGAATTGCTTAAAAATATTGCAAACACTCCTGAATTATCTTGGGCGGGCTGTTCAAACTGCATAGATCTTGATAAGGCAGTTGTATTAAACGGAAATGGAAGCAGTGAAGAACAATATGCTGGTCTCTTTGGATTAAATTATATGAAGATAGAAAGAATTTATCCAAAAAGAGAAGACGGAGAGTGCATTTTGGGAGCTTATCCAAGATGTAGTGAATTAACGTTAGTAGATACAAAAGAAGTAAAGGGGACGAGCAGTAGTGCGTTTGTTGCATTGTGTAAATGGGATGGAGAATTGAATACAGAAGTTTGTGAATTAGGAAGAGTAATTGCTTCCGGGAGCGGGTTGAATGAGAATTAAAAATAAAAAGGGACAGGAGGAGATGGTAGGGTTTGCATTAATAGTAATTATAGTGGCTGTTGTGGGTGTTGTGCTGCTAGGATTTGCTTTGAGGAATCCAGGAGAAAGTAGCGAAGCAAGCAGTGTTGAAGTTAATCAGTTTCTTGAAAGTTTGGCTCATGTGACAAGCGATTGCGATTATAATTCTAGAAATGATTTTGCAAGCATGGAGGAATTGGCAAGAGAGTGTTATACCAATCCAGCAGACACATGTACGGGAAGTGAAGAAAATGTATGTAATGCATTGAATGAGAGTTTGAAAGGGATTATAAGCAAGGGATTAGACATAGGAACTGAAAAATACTATGAAGGGTTTGAAATGAATATAGGTTTTGAGCCTAAGGAAGTTGGGGAAGAAGAGGTTGAGATAATAAGTCTAAAGGAAGGTAGTTGTGAAGGGAGAAAGGTGGGGGGAGAATACCTTATAAGCAGTTCAAGAGCAAGAGGAAGTATTGCAATGAATTTAGTATTGTGCTTAGAATAAAGAGTTAGACATGGACTATTATATTTATTGAATCTACAACTAATTTTGGTTTTAATCTTTCCCTTTTACCTGTCTTCTCTGCTATCATATCTATAAAACCAAAACGCTCAAGGAGCTTAATGTCTTCTTTTACTGACTTGAAATCTCTACCCAGCATCTTTGCAAGCTCATAGATAGACTTAGGTTTCTTGGTTTTTATTACGTTTAGAAGGCGTGCCTTTTCATTTGATAATAGCTTTCTTAGTGCTGAAAGACCTTCAAAATCTCCTCCTTCTTCAGAAGGAGAAAGCATCTTAAAAAATGCTTCGAACCTTCCTGCCTTTTCGAATACTGTTATCTCTCTCGTCTTTGTTCTCGTCGCCATTTTGTATATCTGTTAAGGTAAAACCTATATCTGATAAATATTATTATGTATATATATGTTTTGGTCTAACATATATATTATGCTGCTTGTTTTAATACCCTATGATATAGTCATTCACTGTGTTGCAATTCACAGTGATAGCACAAGCCTTATATAGGGTTCTAGGAGGAGATTTGTAACCACCCCTATTGTGCGAATTAGGTAGGGATAAGTTTTTAAAGGCTTGAAAGCTAATTCATATTACTCTAGTAAGCTAGGGTTAGTTATGCTTTACGCATAGCGTCTCGGCGGGTTGCCTCTTAGAAGCAACCTCCCTCACGGGAATCCTGCGGGATTGCCAATGACAACAAAGCTGAAAGGAGGTTATGAAAAGAATGTTTAAATTTAAAAAGATTGCATCTGTTATTGTAGGTACAGTTCTAGCAAGCTCGACAATCGCATTTGCTGCTGCGGCTAATTACCCAGACCCATTCATAAAGAGTGGAAATGCTGATATCGCTGTTGTTTATGGAAGTAACTCCGGAGCCGAATTCGACTTACTGGCGGTACTCGATATAAATAGCAACTTGCAGACTACACTTGCTACACAGACTGCATCTGGTGGCTCAAGCGGCTCGAGAGCTTCTGGCAATGACTTCGTTCAATTGGATAAATCAAACAACAGATTAAATCTGGGAGATGCCATTAGTGGACCTTTTGGTACTTCAGTTGACGAAGATGACTTACCTGGATTGTTGGCAGACGGTACATACACCGCTGACGACTCTGACACATTTGATTATGAGCAGAAAATAACTCTAGGTGCTGCAGAATTAGCCTATTTCAGAGATTCTGATTACGAAGCCCTTGCGGGACTTAGTAGCAGAACACCTTCTATAGGAATAAATATTTCTGACAGCCAGTTTGTTCTTAACTACACTCTTGACTTCCTTGATGATGCTGAATCTGATGTCGCTTCAAGTGATTTAGAAGATTTGGAAGGTAGCTTCTTGCCTCTATTTGGTAAGACTTTCTACGTTTCAGATTGGAAAAATGGAACTGTCGCGGGCAACACTGGAAAGTTGACTCTTCTTGATTCTGCAACAAAAGGCATAATTAAAGAGGGAGAGACTATTACTTTAACACAGGGAGGCAAATCATACGAGGTTAAGATTTCATATGTAGATTCTGACAGCGCAAAACTTTCTATAAATGGCAAGCTAACAAGCGACCTTACAAAGGGCCAGACAGAAAAATTACCTGACGGAACATATGTAGGAATAACTGAAGTTACTAAACTTGAAGTAGCAGGGGAACTTGGTACAGTAGAGTTTAGTTTAGGTTCAGGAAAACTCGAGTTGACACACGGCTCTGAAGTAATTCTTAACGGAGACACAATCTCTGACTTAAGAAGTTATATGGAGAAAGGAAGTGCGAGTGCTGGAACAGAAAAAGTGAACAAAATCGTTCTTGAGTGGAAAGCTGAAGATGAATTGTTCATATCACCTGATTTAGATATAACAATGCCAGGATTTGGAGGCCTTAGCTTCACAATGAATGCGCTTGTTAGAAGCACTGAGGAGAAGATAACTATTGAAGCGGACGGAGATAATAGCGTTCAGTTAATAATTCCAGTTAAAGATGGAATTGCTGATATAAACTTGCTATATTCAAACTCTACTGATAAGTACATTGGAATTGGAAAAGATTCTGATGAACACCTTGCAACCTCTTCTATAAACAGGTTGACTTTCTGGGATAAGAAAAACAATGTTGATTGGCACAAGCAATTTGTAGCAACCTATAACGACACTGATAGTGCTCAATCTTATGTACTCTCCTTTAAACCAAAGGCAGATACATCAAATAATAGAAATGAGACTGATATCAAGAACGAAGTTACAGGAGTGTTTATAGCGACTGATAAAGTTGCTGGAGATGAGATTACACTTGGAGATGTTTCATTTACAATTGAAAGTATCTTTGTAAACTCAACTGATAAGTATGTAAACATCACGGCAGGCACAAATGTAAACTTCAACACTGTTTATTCAGCAGGAGGATTGAGATTTTACTTACCTGTTGCTGTTTCAACTATTGGTGGTACAATGGCTCCTACCGAATCAGTTGGTGTTGGTCCTTCTCAGTTACATAATGCATACGCTGAGCCAAACGATCGATATGGAGTTATCAACTTCACAGGAGATGGTGCGTCTGATGTTGCTGGAAGCATGGTGGGACACAACAATACTGAATGGTATCTTACTATGGATGGCGAGGATAAAGATGACAATATCGCAGGCGGAGTATTATTTGAAGCGAGATTAAATCATAACTCACAAAACGAAGTCACAGTAGACCAATTAAATACAACAACACAAACTTTTGCTGGAACAGGCGGAGTTCGTGGGTTGGAGCTTGGAGATACAAAAGTCTATCAGACATATGTCTATGACGATATTGCTACAAGAATTCTTCACTACACAGATCCAGACCAAGACAGAGCGGAAGTTTACTATCCTTCTGGAAAGTCTGAATCTTATGCAGAGGTATTCTTGAAGAGTGCTACTGCTACTGTAACGGGAGCAACAAATGGCTCAACAGGATCTATCAAAGAGCTTGGTAATGTCTATTTCAAAGACAATGAAGCAAGCAAATTTGATGGAAAGAACCTTATCGTTGTTGGTGGAAGCTGTGTTAACAAGTTAGCCTCAGAGCTATTGGGCGGAGCTGGATGCGGACAGTCATTCGAGGATGCAACAGGAGTCGGAACTGGTAATTTCTTAATCCAGACCTTCTCAAGATCTAACGACAAAGTGGCAACACTTGTTGCTGGATACAATGTTGATGATACTCGAAATGCTGCAAAAGTATTGACTACTGCTACTGTAGATACTACAGCCAGTAAGAAGTACAAGAGCACTAGCGCTACAACAGTAGAACTGGTCGAAGCGGCTGTTTAAAGAGACAGAAAATTTTTATTTTTTTTATTTTTCTCTTTTTTTATTTAGAGGATTATGTCCTCTAATTTCTCTTTTTGGAAAATAGTTATTTTTAGTTAGCTTTTGCTTGACAAAAACCATAAGATTTAAATAGCATTTAATATTAATAAGTATTAAATGGTAAGAGTATTAACTGAAAGGGAAAAGGAAATAATAGAAAAGAAAATGAAAGGGATTAGTTTGACTCAGAATGAGTCAAATATCTTAAGTAAAGTTATCAGACCAAAGCTTAAAGAAATATGTAAAATAAACGCTGAAATGGTTTTGGGTAGAATTGAATACAATCAAATCAGTAAATCAATTGAAAACAAGATAAAAAAAATCATACTTGAAAATATTGATAATGTGGAAGCTCTTATACTGCACGGCTCCGCAGTTCAGACTAATTACCAAGAATATAATGATATAGATATTATCATTGCGGTAAAAAAAATTTTGAAAGAAGAAACAAAGAGAAAATTGATAAAAAAAATTGAAAAAGAAGGAAGGTGGAATAAATTGAAATTAGACATTCAGATATATTCAAAAGAATCAATTATAAACCAATACTCAAACAATCCCTCCCTTATTTACCAGTTAAAAGACAGTAAAATTATTTATGGCAATATAGAAATTCCCAAGAAGATAGAGCTTACTCCTTTAAGTTTGAAAATGAAGCTTGATTGGAGTGAAGGACTTGAAGAGGATTCTTCAGGAAGAGAGATATACTATTCAATAAGAAATGCACTTCTCGTGCTTCTTCTTATAAACAAAAGAGTAGACAATTATCAATTAAATTATAATCTTATATGTTTATTAGGAAAGGATATGCTTAAAAAATTAAAGGATAATTCTGCTTCAAAAGATGAAAAGAATTTGGCTTTAAACTACCTCTCCTTACTTACACGGAACATAGAAAACCAACTTAAAAATTCAAAATGGGAAAAGATAGAAATAGAAAATCATTGATAAGGCTCATTGCAAACACAATTGTACATAAAATTGTGGCAGAACACACAAACAGACCCGAATCAAAAGAATTTCTTAATTCAGAAGTAATAGAATACAGAAGCCAGACAGAAAAAATGTCTAAAAACTATAACTGGAATGACGAAGACAAGGGAATAATAAAAGAAAAGGCATTGGAACAAATAAAAAAGAAAATGTCATTCAAATACTCTGATGTTTCCTTCTCTCATGAAGAAGCTGAAGGACTAATAGATGGGGAAATTACAAACATTGGCATTTAGCCAAATTAAGCTTCCATTAAATTTTTAAATCACCTATAATTAGGTTTTTGATGGAGATAAAAGGAATCGGGGAGAAGAAAACGGGAGAAGAAAAAACAAAGAGCAATGCACAAATTCTGGGACTTCTTTTACTTACTCTCTTGGTTGTAAGCACTGTGGGCTTTGCATTCGTTTCCAGGCCCGCGGGAAGTGATGTTGGCAATTCTGAAGCAAATACGCAACAGCAAGGGCAAGAAGCAAATGGGTATTATAGTATAGACCTTGGAGGGAAAAAGGCATATTTTAGTTATGATTCTGATACAATTAAAGAGATTCCCGTGGAGATAAATATGAGTGCAAATGAATATGTTGGGCAGGTAATATATTACAATAAGGGCGAAGCATTGAGGCAGGAGATTGCGATAAACATAGGGCAATTTGCTGGAAGAGTGCAGGAAGCGTGTTATGGGCAGTGTGAAGAGGACTTACCTGAGAAAAATTGCAACGATTTATTAATAGTATGGAACAAAACTGGTGAAAACAATGTGAAACAGGAGAATAAATGTGTATTTATCAACGGAGATTTAAGAGCTGTGGATGCCTTCTTATACAAGATTTTTGAATTATGAACTGGAATTGCAGAAAGCTTTTAAACCCTCTTAAACAATTTAATTCATGGTTGGTAAAGGAAAGAAAAATAACAAGGTTAAGGAGAAACTAGAGGAGAGAAAAGAAGTTCCGTGGTATATATGGGGAATTATAGGGCTTATAATTCTTGGGGCAGTTATAGGTTATTTTTTCAAAGGTATTGGAACTTACACTTATGAGGGATTGGCGTTCACAAAAGAGAGATATGGGGATGTTGTTGTAAGCCATTACAGTTACTTATTTAAAGATAAAATAAGCCAAGAATTATTGAGATATAATCTTTATCTTAGGATAGATCCAAGAGAGAATAATGTTCCTGTAGAGGGGGAAGTTTTATTCAGTAAATCTGACATAATCTTGAGTGTTGACACAACTTATTTGCAACAATGTTCTGACAGCATTATAGCTATTTCAATGCTTCAAGATTTCATAAAGAATAATGGGTTCAATTTAAAAACTGGTGTTGGACAATTAGAACAGAATGATAATAGAACAGACATACCTTTTGTAAACTGCGAAACACATCCTAATGATTTGCTCATACAGTTAAAGGAAGGAAGCGAAACAAAGATAGTCCAAACAGACGGTAATGGGCTTTGCTATGAAATTAATGTAAATGATTGTGAAATTCTGCCCGCAGTTGAAAAGTTTGTAATAAGATCAATTATAGATGCGAAGAAGACTAATTAGTTTTTTTATTTTAATTCATTTGCTTTTTATCTTGTAAATTATTATATATCCTAGTATTATAATTGCACATACAAGGAGAGTTATTATTGTAATGATGTTTAAATTTTGTGCTATAATTTCACAATTGTCTCTAAATAAAATTCCTAAATAAATGAGAATTACAGACCATATTCCTGCACCTAATACTGTGTAAAGAGAAAATCTGCCTAAATGCATACGGGAAAATCCAGCAGGAAGAGAGATGAGCTGTCTTATGGCTGGAATTAATCTTCCTATAAACGTGGTTATTTCTCCGTGCCTTTCAAAATAATTCTCTGATTTTTTTATTGTTTTATTATTAAGAAAGAGGAATTTTCCGTATTTCAAAACAAGAGCATTAACTGCTCCTCTTCCAAGATGAAACGCTAGAATGTAATTAATAAACGCGCCCACCAAACTTCCAAGAATAGCCATTACTAAAACAAGAATAAAAGACATTTCTCCCTGTGAGATTAAAACTCCTGCAGGAATAAGAACAACTTCACTTGGAAATGGTATGAATGAACTTTCAACAACCATTAGAAAAAAAATTCCGAAATACCCCAATTCCCCAATTGCTGAAACTAAAAAAATAACAATTGTACTGAAAAAGCTTTCTGATGCGAAGCAACTCTCTATCATAAAAATTTATATTTAATATGTTTATAAGTTTTTACTTTATTTCTGCCAAATTTCCTTGTGAATTTCCTTAAAATCGGAGTAAATAGGTATTGAATCTATGTTGAATAGCCTTGCTCCCAAGAACCAGAGGATTACCACCATTACTGTACTTCCGAAATACCATGTTAATACATGTGTAATGTCAAAGTAATTATAACCTATAACAAATAACTTTGCGAAGACAAGTATTCTAATAAGGTTGATAATATAAAAGGTTAGAACTAAAAACAATATGTTACCAATTCTTTTTCTCAAAGACATCTGTGTTGTTAGATTAAGAATAAATAGAAGATAATAAGCCGCCCCTGCGACACATGCAGGAATTATAGTTGCGTAATATCCTTTAAAAAAGATTACGTTCTCTCCCAAAACAACAGCATCGGGATAGAGTTGTTGTATGAAGAAAAAGGAAGCTTTAATCGTTGCAGGATTAGCTAACTTATAGATAAGCCAAAGATTTCCTAAAGCAAGAGCAAATAAAATAATATACCTTGAAATTAATCCAGAGGCTTGCTTTATATTCATCAATAAATAAGAAGAAAAGAGTTTAAAAATTAAGCTCTTGAGACTCTTACAGCAACAACTATAATTAAGATTATAAGAATTACGTTAATTATTCCTATTACCCATATCAAAGTATTATCTCCGAATATATTTGTCTTTTTTGCGTCTCCAAAGTCTACCGCAATTTCTCTTGTTCTAACGCTGTCTTCGGTTCTTGCTTCAAAAGTGAATAACTTTTCTCCTGAAACATCTGCTTTAGGTGTAAGCTTAAGTGTAACTTCTTTTGACTGCCCTGCAGTGAGTATAAATGAAGTCTCTGATATTGAGTCAAGTTCTGCCCAAGAGCTGAATCCTCTTGCTCCTACTGTAAATACTTTCTGTTCTGAAGCTGTGTTTGAAACTGTTACTGAAACTGTCATCTGCTCTCCAGGAATAGCATCTGAATCAAGATTAGCGGAAATACTTATTCCGGTTCCGCTTGAAGTTCCTGAATTTGAATCAGATTCTGAACAACCGAATATTCTGAATGGTATTCTTTCAGAGTCATCTGAAACTTCTCTGTAAACTCCATTCTTATAATCATACTCCGCTACTAATTCTAGAACATATGTCTTGTCTGCTGTATTTGAAGGAATATCGAATGCAAATTCTAAACTCGTATCGTCTCCAATGTCCAGATCGTTTCTTATTTCTTGTGTTAAATCCACTCCAAGATCCCTATTTATCAATTTGACTTTTACTTGGTCTTGGTCTTCGTCTCCAACATTAACTACATCTAAGGATAATGAAACTCTGTCAGAACATGTTGCCTCTGTAGGTGATAATATTATATCGTCGAATCTTATGAACTTGCCCTCATCATTTTCTCGGTCAACAGTTATTGATTGATAGAATGTATTGCTCAAATCTGAAGACCTATCTGCACATAATTTCTCTTCCCCTGCGTCTCTGCTGTATGCTTTTACTGCAAGTTTGTAACTTCCATCGTCTAAATCGCCTGGAACTCTGAATTCAAATGAGGCAGTTTCTTCATCATCTTCCCCTATATTTCCAAGATCTACTTTTTCATCATCGCTTCCAAGGAAATCAATCTTGCTTGTAACATCATTTCCTGCAGAATCGAACAAGGCGAATTCTACAAAAACATCTCTTACTGTGTCTGAACCTGTGTTTTCAACATCTACATCGACTTTAATTGTCTCAAGAAGTAACCATTCCTCTTCATCTCCGTCTTCATTGCTTATGTCTACTCCATTTATTGTAAGATTTGATCCAATTGAACCTGCCTTACAGAATGATTTTGTAAGAGTATATGTTTCAGAGTCCTGAACATTATTTGCTGAATCTACTGCATTAACTGTGATTGAATGTGATCCGAAGTTTAAGACAGTAAGGTCAGATGTTGGGACAACAGTTATAGTTTTAGAAGATGTTGATTTTAATAGAGATAACGAACTAATTTGGTTTAAGCCATCAAGGAATTTGACGGTGAATGCACCAGAACTTGATAGTGCTAGTGTAAGGTTTTTGTTTCCTGTGTTGCCTAGAACATATGTTCCGTTCTTTGTGAATGAAATCTCGTCGCCCTTTGAACCTGTAAATGCTGGTGCGTTATTTATCGTTATTGAACCGAAACTTAAAGTTTTAGCACTTCCTGCTCCAGGTGTGATTGTTATTGTTCCTGCAAGTGTTCCATCCTGTTTTGATGCAAAAGTAAATGTTGCTTTAACTGAAACTGTCTGAACCGTTGTTGAACCATCCGCAACTGAAATAGGACTTGATGGAGTGAAAACAATTGTAGAGAGGTCAGCACTACCTGTATCTGTGCTTGTCAATGTAAGTGTATCTGCTCCTGCAGAATTATTAATCTTGAAAGTTACATCAAATGAACCGGCATCATGGTTTATTGTTGAGGGGAATGAAACATCAAAAGGATTTGAAAGAGTAGCGGCACCCACAACTGAAACTAGAAGTACAGCACTAAGTAATGCAAAAAGCCCTAAAAATATCTTTTTTGATTCCATTTTGTTGTAATTCTGAAATTATAACACCTTTATAAATTTTTCTATAGTGCAGTTTTTTACAGACGACAAGGAAGGTTTAAATAATTTAGGTTTCTTAAGAAAACAAGGCATCTCATGGTTATTAAAGCAAGAGAAAATTTGGTTGGTGCATGGGCTTTTCTAATAGGAATTGTCCTTGCGGTTTTGTTTGGATTCCTAGCTGGTGCGTTTGAAACTATAAGGAATAGTCCATTTCTTCTAGGGATTATGGCTATTTTGGGTGTAGTTGTAGGATTTTTCGTCGCTGAAAAGGATATAAAGACTTTTTTGATTGCGTCAGTATCGCTTGTATTGGTGAGCTTCACAGGCATATCTGGTCTTGTTTTAGGGTCTGCAATAGGGGGAATAAATATAGGGAGAATTATCTCTGCTATTCTACAAAGCTTGCTTGCATTATTCGTTCCTGCAACAATTATTGTAGCCTTGAAAAGTGTGTTTAGTATAGCTAGCAATTAATGTACTATATAATAGGAGAAAATAATTTCGAACAACATGAAGCTAAAATTAATTAGTGGAATGGTATATGACATATGCGATAGCGTTGCTTCTCCTCCGTTTCATTCTGTGGAATTAACTAAAAATAAGCTACCTGTAAAAGGCAAATGGATTATTGATTTGAAGAATAATAAGTGCAAAAACGAGAAAGGAAGAAAAATTAAATTAACATTTAATGAAAAACATCATAAATGGTTCTTAAAACAAATTAAAAATGCAAATATACCCTTAGAAGCTATAGATTCTGCTGAATTAATAATTGAATTTAATTTAAAAAATAGAGGGAATGCAAATAAAGTATCCTGCAAAATAGAATGTGCTGGAAGGGTATATTATCACGAGAAATTCTTTAGTATTTTTATGGTATTGTAATGTAAATTCAACCGCTAATAAAATCCGGCCTAATTTCCTTCTTCTCTGAAGACGTCTTGTGAATCTCTGCGAATTTTGGAGTTACAATTATCATGTGCTCTCCGAACCCTGCAATACTTCCCTCAATTGCATCTGCTGTCTTCTTTATCTTTGAGATTGCCCTCTTCAACTCTATTACATCTTTTGTTTTTAGAACTTTAATATCTATAACTGCTATTGTATAACCCTCTCTCAAGGCGTTAAGAATATCATTAATATCTTCATACTTTCTTAAAACAAAAGGTTTGACTACTATTTTGCTGTCTTTATTTTCAGCAGAATTAAGGTCTATCTCAACATATTCTTCGCTGTTTTCTTTCCCGAATATCCTCTTTAAATTAAACGCCATATTTTCTAATGACGAGGTCAGTATATAAATATTCCTATGATTTGAACATATATTTCAAAACATATGTCAATTATTTTTCTTCGAAGCAAATTTGCTTATTTCTGCCCTTAGAAGTTGAATTCTGGAATTTAATTTTGATTCTTGTTTTTCAAATGAATCTAATTTCAATTCAGCCGTCTTTTTTTTCTCTTCAAGCTCTTTCAACAGAGAATTTTTTTCTGATTTCACCATTATTCCAGAAAGAACTTTGTAAACATCTCCAGAAGAATCTTTTACTTCTTTAAATGCATTGACAATTTCATTTAATTCAACTTGAATAGATTGTTTTTGATGCATAAACATCTGAAAATTTTGTTCAAGCACTTGAAGCTCTTTTATTTTTGCTGAAATCTGTTCATTATCCATCTGATTAAATTGCCTTAAGTTTTGCAATCTTTGTTCTTGGCTTATAGAATATTTTTGAACCGCAGTGAGGACAGACAAATCTTTTTTCAAGAATCTTGCTACTTATTGCCTTCTCACATTTGAAGCATTTGTATTGTGCCATGATTATAATTGTTATAAATAGAGGTTTTTAAAGATTTGCTTAACAAATTCTTGACTCATTCAACTTAGAAGTTGAAGTTTTAAATTTAGTTACTTGCTCTGTTGTAAAGAATAAGCATTGCCTGCAAATATCTTTCCTGTTCTAATGCATCTCCAAATTCCTGCTGCAATTCTTTTTGCCTTTCCTTTAGGATGAAATGGAGACTGCTGTTTCTGCCTCTGAATCAATTCGACGGCGTTATAATTCTTTCTAACTCTCGTTCCATATCCTGCGCCAAACTTTCCTGCTGCACCTATTTTCTTTCTTTTACTTGCCATATTTATTGTTAATTTTGAGGGTTCTTAAAGATTTGCCTTGCAAATCTTTAGCCCATTCAACTTTAGAAGTTGAAATTTTAAACTTTCACAATGAGGTTTAACATAATAAAATGGGGATGCCCGGATTTGAACCGGGATTTTGAAGTCCCAAACCTCAAGTACTAACCAGGTTATACTACATCCCCTGTATTATGAGAAATTTAATCGGGTTTTTAATCTTTCCTAATTTGAGATACTGTTTACTTAAAGGGATATGATTAAATAGTCAAGTCTCCTCCTTTTTTA
>ERZ1292623.289-Hain-H51-01um-R1-289-length-56443-cov-14_pt1 | contig 56443 bp, 59 predicted proteins | sample MGYA00564398_ERZ1292623 | MGnify/ENA primary metagenome ERZ1292623 (study PRJEB36523, sample SAMEA6512633) | groundwater metagenome | collected 2019-01-07 | study: AquaDiva: Metagenomics assemblies of 32 groundwater samples
TTATATCATGGCCTAATCTATCTTCTACAAAAGTAATTAACGATTCTGGTTTATTAAGGCACGCAAGAATTAACTTAGCGATTTCAATATTTGGTCTCTCTTCGTTGGACCCGATGTTATAAGTCTCTCCTTCTTTTCCTTCATGTAAAACCAAGTCAATTGCGTTGCAGTGATCAAGTACATGAATCCAATCTCTTACTTGTTGGCCATTCCCATACAGAGGCAATGATTTATCCCTCATGGCTCTAGAGGTAAAAAAAGGAATAAGCTTTTCAGGATATTGGAATGGACCATAGTTGTTTGAACAATTAGTTAGTATGACCGGCACCTTATAAGTTTTGAAGTATGCACGACATATTAAATCTGCAGAGGCCTTAGATGCAGCATATGGGGAATTTGGTGCAAATTTTGTTTTTTCAGTAAATGTGTTAGGGTCATCTAAACTAAGGGACCCAAAGACTTCATCGGTAGAGATCTGTACATACCTTTCTATCTTGTATTTTCTACATAATTCTAAGATTGTGTGGACTCCCAATACATTAGACTCGATAAACCTTCTAGAATCAGAATAGATACTATTGTCAACATGTGTTTCTGCCGCAAAGTTTATTACTGCATCAAAATCATTCTTCTTTATCAAGCCATCTAATTGGCCAAAGTTTGAGATATCTCCCTTTGTAAATGAATATCTTGGATTTTTTTCAACATCACTTAGGTTATCAAGATTACCTGCATAAGTCAATTTATCAAAATTAACAATTTCATAATCGGGATGCTCTTTTAGCATATATCTAACAAAATTGCTTCCTATAAACCCAGCCCCACCACATACTAAAATTTTCATAAGATCTCCCGTTTACTTAAATGCAATTTTGAATTTATCTATCTTTTTATATAGGTTTCGAAAATTCAATAGGCAAATATATTTAAATAGGCGCCATATATGTGCGCCTCATGAAAATTTGTTACGTATATGATGATCTGTTCAATTATCAACAAAATCAAAATGTTTTAAAAGGCCTAGAAGAGCATAATATAGATATTATTAGGATAACCTCAAAAAGCAAATATCTAGCTATCAGGAACCTATCAAAATTACTAAAATTTCTCTTACTAAGAAAAAATTATGATATTATCATAGTAGGCATGATTGGTCAGTTTATAGCACCAATAATTGCAAAACTAACAAAAAAGCCAATAATATTTTATCCATTTATATCACTATACAGCACTGTTGTTGAAGATAGGGGATACTTCTCTAAAGATTCTTTACTGGGAAAACTTTCACTGTACTTAGATCGCAAATCTGTATTGGTCTCTGAGAAGTGTATCTTAGATACTTATGAACATATACGGTATTGGACAGAAGACCTAAATTTACCTAGAGAAAAATTTGAAAGAGTTTTTGTAGGATCTAATGATGAAATATTTTATCCAAGGCAACGGACTAGAAAAGAAGATGGGGATTTTAGCGTAAGATTCTACGGTAGTTATATCCCAGCACAAGGAGTTGAAATTATTATTGAAGCAGCAAACGTCTTAAAAAAAGATAATAAAATAAAATTTTCCCTCCTCGGGAAGGGAGGCCCAAATTACGAAGACTGTAGGAATCTAGCAAAACAACTAAGGTTAGGTAATATAACCTTTCTTGATACTGTGCCGCTATATGAGCTACCAGACTTCATTAAGAATGCTGATGTTATATTGGGCATGTTCAGCAGTACAAAAAAATTTAATACTTCAATAGCTAATAAGGTTTATCAAGCATGGGCGATGAAGATGCCCACTATAACTGCTGAAAGCGATGGATGTAAGGATTTGCTTGTACATCGAGAAAATGCAATGCTTAGTAAACAAATGGATCCAAAGTCATTAGCAGAAGCGATATTAGAACTAAAGAATAATCCAGAATTAAGAAATAAAATTGCCATTAACGGCTATAAAACCTTTAAAGAAAATGCAACTCCCGGTATAATAGCCAAGGAGGTTATAGAGATTCTAGAGAAAGTAATTTAACTTAATATTTGGAGTTTTTCATATCAGCTAAAAACCCAAATAAAATAATCTGAATTCCTATTAGCATCAGTAAAACGCTCAGTATGGTTAATGGAATATGTCCTATTCTGTCATATCTTAAAAAAAGATAAAATAACCACAATCCTATTAAAAAACCCGCGGAAAAGAAAAGCATTCCTAATCTGCCAAAAAATTTTAAAGGATCAAAATCCCTGTATATCCTAAGTATATTGATCCAAGCTTTTAAAGCGTAATCAAACGGATTTTTAAACAATCTACTAGGTCTCGTTTTCCTGGTATCAATGCCGACTTCGCATACCTTAAAACCAGCTTTAACCGCCTTTATTATTTGTTCTTGAGTATAAGTAAAATTGTTTATTATTTTTAAGCTGGCAACTTTCCTAGTAAAGGCCCTAAATCCTGTAGTTGTATCTGTTAGTTTCTTACCAATCATCTTGGAAAAAACTTTGGCAAATATTTTATTACCAATTTTATTCCCCAGTGGCATTCCAGTAATTTTCCCCAAAAATCTACTGCCAAGAACTAGGTCACAGCCCTCCTCTATCTTTTTGATTAAATTAGGGATATCTCTGGCAAAATATTGGCCGTCTGCATCGGTGTGGACTATAACCTCATAATCAGTTTCTAAAAATAATCTCATTTCAGTGCGAAAAGTATCAGCTAAACCTAAGTTTTGGGGATGAGAATTGACTTTAGCATTTGCTTCTTTAGCTATTTCTGCAGTTTTATCATTACTCCCATCGTCTATAACAAGAATATCATAATCATACTTAGTTTTGTCCATAACCTCCCTGATCTCTTCAATTACCCATTTTAATGATTTTTCTTCATTATACGCCGGTATTGAAATTAGTACTTTCATAAAAAGGTCGCCCTAGATGGTCTTTAAATAAATTTCTATTAAGGTTTATTGTTAAGTTAGCGGGTGCTAAACAGAGATAATAAAACTGAGATATAAAGTAACCTACACCTAATTTCTTAAAAGACAAATTTTTAAGCTTCTGATTATTGATTTAGATATGGTCTATAAAGGAAACATCCCTTGGAATAAAGGAAAAACTGCTTCTGATGAAACTAGAAAGAGGTTATCTTTATCTCATTTAGGAAAATCTTCTGTAATGAAAGGAAAAAGGCACACTTCTGAATCTAAGAAGAAAATGAGTGAAACCCATAAAAAATTATGGCAAAATCAAGAATACAGGAAAAAAATAGGTGAAGCTCAAAAGAAAGCAATGTCCGATCCTGAATTAAGAAAGAGATTAAGTGAATCTCATAAAGGCAAACCTTCTTTTAGAAAAGGAAAACATCATTCTGAAGAATATAAAAAGATAATGAGTGAAATACAAAAAAAAGTTTGGTCTAATCCTGAATTAAGAAAAAAGCAAAGCGAAACTACAAGAAGAGTAATGTCTAATCCTGAAGTAAAAAAAAGAGTGGGTGAAGCTCAAAAGAAAAGATTTTCTAGTCTAGAAGAAATAAAAAAGTTAAGTAAAACTTTTTTTAAAAAGGGGCAAACACCTTGGAATAAAGGTTCGAAAGGAGTTATGCCTACTCCATGGAACAAATATAAAAAAGGTTTGCAAGTTGCTTGGAATAAAGGGCAACAAGGAAAATTCCGCCATTCTAAAGAATCAAAATTAAAAATAAAAGGAATGCGAGCAAAACAAGTATTCCCCTTAAAAGATTCTTTGCCAGAAATAAAAATTCATCATTTCTTAGAGCAATAGGGCATAACATTTTTGAAACATAAATATATCAAAGAGATTGAGCATGGTTATCAGTGTGACATCTTCATCCCATCAATGAATCTTATAATAGAAGTTGATGGAGATTATTGGCACGGAAATACGGACAATCCCCGATATAAAATCTTAAATGGTTCTCAGATAAAACAAAGAGAAGAAGATAATCTTAGAACAAAAGAGCTTATAGAAAAAGGCTTCAAAGTATTAAGATTATGGGAAAGTGATATCAGAAAAATGACTCTTAATGATTTTATCGAGAAGATAAAGCCTTTTGATAAAATTTAAATAACAGGTTTTATTAAGAAGAAAAAATGATTTTAACATTAATTGGTCTGTCTTTAAGTTTTATGTGGTCTGCTATGCTTGTTTATGAAACTTGGAAAAACTTGGGTAAATCAGGGCCAGTTTATTTTCAACCCAATGAGAAATATGGATGGAAAGCTGAAAAATTAGAACCTCAAAGTGATGGATTCCTAAAAAGAGTTACGTATACAAAAGAGGAAAGAAAATTAATTATATCCTTATCTTTGTTGAGTTTTGGGTTCTTATTGCAAATATTAGATTTCTTTTAAGGAACTTTTTGCCCTTCTTATTTTTGATCGCCATCGAACAAAACCAAGAAAAAATAGCTTCCTCTAAGTTTACAATACACTATTAAGGCGGATTATAACCCTAACAAATAATAGAAAATGTTTAAAAAAGACCATTATCCAGAAAGAGATTATGGGATGGTTCAAAAAATTGTTTTTTTTGTATATAGGCTTAGTAGTAATTAAAATAATCTTAGTATCTACCGTTTCTGCGCCAAGCAATTTTGCAGATGGTTATATATATGCAAAGATGGCTAGAAGTTTTTTTTATGCTCAAACTTTTTTGGTTCATGATGAATTAAATTACCTTTATCCTCCGCTATATTCCATAATTTTATCCTTATCTTATATTTTTAAGGATATGAACATCGTATATTTTTCAATGAAAGTAATAAATTCTCTTATATCTTCATTAATAATAATCCCGGCATGGTTGCTCGGAAAAGAATTTCTAAGTGAAAGGAGGGCCTTTTTATTTACAATCTTAGCGTCGGTTATACCCTCTTCTTTTTCAACTACAGTATATATTATGTCGGAAAATTTATTCTATGTTCTATTCCTTTTTTTAATATATTTCTTATATAAATCCTTTACAGATGATGGATATAAGTTTGATGTTCTAGCTGGATTTTTTTTAAGTCTGCTTCTTATAACAAGAACCATATCTATTTTTTTAATTCCCGTAATCCTTTTAGTTTCGGTAGTTAGCTTGTTTAGAAAACAACACTTCCAAATTAAAAAGAAATTAGTATTATTACTCACTCTTTTAGTTTCTTTACTCCCATTCATTTCTTCGATTTATCAGCTCTTGATTTCTGAAGTTGGTTCAAGAGTAAATACAATGAGTTCGCCAGGAGCAGAAACTATCTCGAATTTAAAAGAAGGATTTATGATTAGCTTGTTTACTTGGCCAGTCCTCTATCTCGGATTTTTAACCCTTGGAATAGGTATATTATTCTTTATTTTGGCAGCATTCAATTTTAGAGATAGTAAAGACGAGAATTTTTTATATTTTAAATTAATTAGTATCTTTTCTTTAATCTTTATTATTTTGTTTGCTACGGGCAATGCAATTAGTTCTGTTGTAAAATATGAATCACTGATGCCGTCTCTTTTAGGGAGACCAATTGGCAGGTATGTTGATGGAATTTTGCCACTAATCCTTCTTAATGGATTTATTTGCTTAAACATTTTGAAAAATAAAAGGATATCATTGAAATTCGTCTTACCCTTTTCATTTTTATTAGCCGCGAGTGCAATTCTAGTATCTTTTCCTCTTTTTCCATTCAATAATGTTTCTTTAACATTTGTAGGTCTATTGAAGTACATATTTGAATACTTGGTTTATAATCAAAAAACCTTTGACACCATTTATCATTTTGGATCAGTTTTATTTTTTGCTATTGTCTTTTTCCTTATCCCAATTTCTTTCACTTTTTTTAAACTTAATACTAAGAAGATTTTTTATATTTTTTTCACTTTTTTCATGCTGATAAATCTAAGTGTTTTTGCTGTAGAAAATGTTAATTCTGATATATGGTATAATAGTGATCAGATGCAGTTAGGATTATGGGTCAATGAGTATGATAGGGACAAGGTGTCAAAAATATTATTCGATGAAGATTACTTTGGGAAAGCAACAAAAACCGAACAAGACGAATTTTTGGGAGGCAGAGCATATACTATAGCAGGTTTTTGGATGAATGATAATATAAAGTATGGAAATATATCTAACCTTGAAGACTATGATTTTATAGTGACAAAAAAGGATATGGGCCTACCACTCTTAATTGAAAAAGGAAAATGGAAGTTTTATTCTACTAATTAATATGTTATAACAAGCAAGTTACAAAGGCGCATTACCTTCTTAGAAGATATAATTCAGGATCAGGATAACTTCTCTGAAGATAATATTCCCTTTCTTCATCTGTAATAGTAAGATCTTCAGGGTAGCTCACTTTCCAAATCTTTATTGGACCAAATAACCCAACGTCATAAGATCCCAACGGAATTTGACCTTCATTATCGTAAACTAATTTAAAACCGGGAATTTCTTCACCACCAACATACATCCTAGCAAAAAAAGTTTTAGATACTCTTTCTGATAAATACAAAGAAGAACCAAAGGGATTTATTTGACTACCTTGAATTCTTGGGATTATGGCTAAACATGCGTTCAGTCCATTAGCATTAAAAGTAAATTTTTGGTTTTGAAAATATATGCATTTTATTGGAACCTCAATTTGTCTATTTTGGTAAACCAAAAGCGCCCTAGGTTGAAGAAAGGCAGAAGTACCATTTTGTATGGAAACCGGTACTACGAATCTTCCAATGCCAGCTCCACCGGCAGGAAACAATTCGCCATTAAAAATAAAATTCTCATCTAAACCAGCCCCCCCTGTATAAACAAATACGGTTCCGTCTCTAGTTTCCTGTGTATTTTGAATATCCAATCCAAAGGCCGGAATGCTAGAAAGCCTATCAAAATTTTGATCAGAACCTATTAAAGAATAGGCTCCGTATTTTCCGATATCATCAGAAATAGCTAAAAAATGCGTCACATTATGGGCATAAAAAAACTTCATTAGCTGACCTAAATCATCTCCTGTTAAGGCGTATCTGCCCATTAAATAATTCCACCATCCTATAAAATTTCCTCCATCAGTAACAGTGGATCTTTCAAAACCGCTTTGGACCCAATAACCATAATCCCACCAATGCGCAAATACAGCATCTTCTGGCGTATTTTCCCTAGCCCACTTACCTGCCATTTGCCATAGTTGATTGTAGCCAGGACCGATCCCATTAGCTTGATTCATACTTAGTTCATAGTATTTGGGAATCAACCCAAAGGAGAAGGGGCTAAATATAACTACTATTATCAGTATAATCCCAAAATATTTTAAGTAATTATTCTTATTTTTCCAAAAAAAATCAAAAACATAAAAAACAAAAAAAGAACTCACTATGGCTGTAACTAAGGAGAACTCAAATAACAATCTTACTGCGGAAGTTGCCGCAACAATCATAACTATAAACCAAAGCAGTATAAAAAAATACTTGCTATCTATCTGATTTATTTGGTTAAATAGTTCTCTGTTTTTATAAAAAGCATAAAGGTAAGCGACTATAATAGCGATAATGAAAATTATTGGCGTCCCAAAGAAAGCAAATTTTGAAATTAAAGTTTCTCCATTAAAAATAGAACTTGTAGAATACCTAGAGAAAATAAATAAGGATATAAATACACCATACAAGTTGCTTAAAAATAACGGGTAATTTTTTTCCTTAAGAGAAGAGTATATAATGTATGATAGTGGGAAAACGCCTATAATTATCCCAAAGTTAAATAAAACTGAGCTTTTCTGGAGCAAATATAAGAATAAAAAATAAAAATAAATAAGTAAACTAACTGATAAAATATAGGGAGTTTTTAATCTATCACTACGCAATAATTTCTTTACAGCCACGTAAAATAAAAAAATGGAGCCGGTTATAAAAAGGAGTACATAAAATTTGCCCATCTGCCCAAACCAATCAGTGACATAAGGTACATGATTTTCCGCGACTGTTGTTATCCATCTATTGCTAACAAACTGATAAAAGATATTAACTAATCTATCTGGCAGGGAGAGAAAGAAATTCAATCCTAGTGAGGATAAACCAAAAATAACAACCAAGACTGTACTCACAACAATGCTAAACATACCACTAGGAATAAAATTTAACTTTTCTCTTAACCTTAGTATACCTTTATGAAAAATAAAAAAGTGAATTAAAGCTGCTAAGAAAGCAAAAAAAACTGGTGCTGTTGTTAGAGAGGTAAAATAAATTACAAGTGGTTTCTCAACATCAGAAAGTATGATTATTAAAAAAACAGTTATAAACCAGCCAATAAACGAATAAAAACTATTATCTTCAAATTTATTGAAGAATATTTCAATTAACACAAAAACACCGATAATTAAAAAGATAAATGTTACCAGCCCGGCAGTTTTCAATCCCACCAAAGTAATAATTGCAGATATTGCTGCAAAGAGAATATTATAGCGAATTTTTGTTGATTGCCACGCAACAACATAAAAATATAATGCCATAATAGATAACATCATCCCCAAAATGTCATGATCTGAACTTCCTCCAAGACTTCTAAATAGAAATGATGGAATGATATTTATAAATAGTACACTAAGCAATGCAATTCGCCAATCAAAAAGCCTTTTTACCAAGAGGAAGAGAAAAACGCTTAGGATTATTGTTGCTACAATTGGATATATTATATCTGCAAATTCTATAGTTATGCTTGGTATAAACAAATTGAAAATTTTGAATAAATAAGCTATGAAATATGCCGTGAATGATCCTAAATCGGATAAATCGGCACCAAGCGGAACATTCCTCATTGGATCTATATCAAAAAGCCGACCATTTTCAACAACATACTTTGCATACCTCAGCCATAATGTGGAGTCTAATTCTAAAGTAATGTATTTTCCAGTAGTAGTATCAATTAAATTTCTTATTGGTTTAAATCTAATATTTGCCCCTATCCATATAATTATTGCGAGAAAAACGTATTGTAACCAGTTCTTTTTTTTAATAAAAAATTCTTTTATTCTCTCGCTTCTCTTATCTAAGACATCGATATTTTCCATCTTCACAAAAAATAGTTATTCCCTTGATTTTATATTTTCTTTTCCCTTAAAGTAAACAATAAGGAGCAAAAGCACTATTGTAATTGACAAGAATAGCCAGTGGACATAACTATTTTCTTCAGGTGGACTTCCTGTAATTCCACTAGTTAAAACGTCTTGTTCTTCTTTGTTTCTAGGTAACGTAATATCTGACGTTGGTTTGAACAAGGTTATTCTTGCACTATTTGAGTCCAATACTTTATTAAAACCTACATATAAATCACCTGTACCATCTTGATCCAGATCTAACTTTAAAGTCCTTTTTGGACTTACTGTTATATAGCTAACTTTCTGGTTTCCATCTACAAAAAGAAATACATCTAAATCTACCCCATCTTTATGTATTTTTTCCGTGACTATGATATGCCTACCATCTGCAGCACTAAATTCAACTCCCGACCCTTCTCTTAGATCAACCGTCATTACGTCAACGCCTTCTATATCTATCTTCCTTATTTCTCCTTCTCCAAGAACTAAGTTAACTAATATTATTAATAACAAAAGTGCGTAAATTGTTTTTTTCATGACCTGTTTCTCTTTAGTAAACATTTATTAAGTTTTCCTAATTTTTTATGACAGTTATTTAAACAGTAGTAATTTCTTCAAGAGATTATTCCTGAAATTCTTCGCTCGTGTATATTTCAAAAAACACGGTTAATATTGATAAAATAAGCGGGCCTATGATTATTCCCACAATTCCAAAAAGCTTAATTCCGCCTAAGACGCCTATTAATATTAAAGCTGGGTGGACTTTGCTTCTGCTTCCTATTATTTTCGGCCTTATTATATTATCTATTGTGCTTACAATAAGCAACCCATATAAAAGTAAACCTACGCCGTTTACGGCATCTCCAGTAGCTAGTTTTATTATTGCTGCCGGAAGCCAAACAAAGGCAGCCCCTATAAACGGCAGCATGGATAAAATTATCATGACTAATGTCCAAAGTATGGGTGATGAAACATTGAAAATCCATAGGCCTATGCCTCCGACTATTCCTTGGACTATGGCTGTTAAAACAACGCCATAAATTGTTGCATAAATTGTATCATTGAACTTGTCTGCAATCTCATTTTTGTATTTTCTTTTTAGTGGAAGTGCTTCTTTTATTGAAAATAATAAACCCCTGCCATCCTTAAATAGATAGAACGTAATGAAAAATGTAACAAACAGCTGGAGTATTTTTTCATGCAGTGTAAATATGAACTCTCCTGTTTTTTGCAATAATGCAGTTGTTAGCCTATCAAGGGCCTCTTTGATTGAACTGCTTAAGCCAATGTTTTCGCTTAATTTTTCTCCAAAGAGAGTTGACAAATATTTTTCTTCAATTTCCGCGAAATTAATATTTTTTACTTGGATGAAAAGATCTGCTGCTTCATTAAATACAGCATTTCCTATGAACAATATTGGAAAGATTAGAATAACGATTACTGTAATTGAGGTTATTAAGGCGCTAATGGTTTCATTTCTTATAATTTTGAGGACAAAGTTGTAAACTGGGTAGAACAGATAGGCCAAGACTATTGCGCCGAATATTGCACCGACAAAAGGCCAAGCCAAGATAATGGACACTAAAAGGATGACTATAAAACTGGCAATAAAAAAATACTTAGAATGTTTTTTTAATTCAAATGACGTTTCCACGCATAATTTTTGTGGTTTTTTGTTTATAATCCTTTCGCATCTAATTGACGATCTTAAGGTCAATTCTTATTTTGTATACTTTAGGCGCATATGGCGAGACCTTTGTCAAATTCAGGATTTTTATTTTCTTCTTATGTAACTTAGCTTCTTCTTTTATTTTTGCGAAAATCTTCTTACGCGCTTCTTTAGCGCCCCATGTGTAATAGTGAATTATTCCATTTTTTTTAATTTTTTTGAAAGCTAAATAAAGATATTTGCCAGAGGTTTTCGGCAGAGGCATTATTATTCTATCGAATTTTGTTTTTAAAGCCGGAACTTTCTTTTTTACATCGCCTTGAATTAAGTATACTCCTTCTAATTTATTGATCTCTTTGTTTTCCAATGCGTATTTATGAGCAATCCTATTGAGTTCGATGCCGTAAACTATAGTTTCTGGTTGTTTTTTCTTTATTGCGCATATTATAGGGATAACCCCGCTGAACATCACTAATATTTTTTCGTGCTTTTTTATTTTACTGGCTAGTCTTTGTCTTTCTGTGAGTTCTCTTGGTGAGAAGTATACCTTTTGCGGGTCAAGCTTTAATAGAAAACCATGTTCCTTATGTATTACTTCCGTATCCTTACTACCTAAAATAAGCTTGTATTGCCGCTTTCTTAGTCTGCCTTTTCTACTGGATATTTTTGCCAGTACTGACTTGATGTGTTTTGATTTTTTTAGCATTTCTTGAGCTACTTTTTTGTCTTTTTCTTTGTTATGCGATTCGATAATGGCTACTGCTTTTTCTTTATTCCCTATTATTTCATAATTCATTTTGGCAATTTGTTTATTTCATGTTTAAGATTGGTATTTTTTGTAAAAAGGATTGTTTTCATTCCTAATTTTTCTGCAGGAATAAGATTCTCTCTTTGGTCGTCTATTAATAGGCATTCTTCCGGATTTAAATTATAAGTCTTTAACAACCTCTTATATATTGATATATTTGGCTTGGCTGATTTTGCTTCGAACGAAGTTAATATGCCTAAGAACAGATCGTCATAATTATATTTCTTTTTTTGGTATTGAAACCATTCTCTCGTGTGGTTTGTGATTGCATATAAATCAAATTGTTTTTTTAGACTCTTTATTAACATGATTATTTCTTTGTTTGGCTTTTGAGAATGGTAGAGGAAGTAGGCCATTTTATTAGTTGAAATCTTCAGGTGGTATCTTCTTCTTTGCTTGTTAAAAAATTGCTCTGCATTAATTTTTCCTAGCCGCCAATCTTCCCAATCTTGTTTAATATATTTATTAATATGCTCTTCCTTAAAAAATTCTGGATTGGTTGTGCTAAAGGTTATTCTTGCAAATGCCTTCAAGATTGCATTAAATTTTCCTTTTTTGACTACTACGCCGCCTATGTCAAATATTATGTTTTTTATCATCTAAATAAAATGAGAAAGGTAGATTTAAAATTATTGCTTTATTCGGGTTTTGTTATACAATTTAGAAAGTCTTTTTTTCAATTCTTTTTGTGCATATACTAGTACTAGATCAGATGTAACTTCCAAAATTCGCCCTTAACTAGGAGTTAATATTTTTTCTGCTACGCTTACGCCGAGCGCGCGATACAAGAACTGCAAGTCCCAGGTGCAACTGAGGTCGGCTATGCCCAAAAAGTTGGCGCTGAACCCCACGGCTCTTTCTATATTTGATCTTCTCTTGAATTAATTCTCCAAAGGTAACAATCTGTGCCATTAATCCATCTATAAATAGAATTTATTTCTTGAGGATTATCATCTTCAAATATTGCTTTTAGGACTTTTTTATCTATTTTAGTTATTTTTCCATTTGGTCCTGCAATATTTTGTCTAATAGTTACTTGATTATTTTGGTTATAGTTATGAATAACCTCATCTGATCTTTCTGATTGGTTTTTTGGTTGGTATCTTATTCTTGTTAGGGTTATGAATTCATATTGCCTCAAAGTTTGTTGTAAGAAGGGTCTTATTTCTTCTATTTCTCTTTTTTTTCTTGAGTCATTTCTTTGGTTATATGCTGCCTTAGAAATTGCATGTACTAAAGGCGTATCTGGAGTATAGAATTTATTATTTTGTCTTGCTTTATTTGAGTATTTTACCCATCCATCTTGTGTTCTTCGTCTTCCATTATCTAATAAAGATTTTGCTAAAAGAACTGTACAAATTTTATCTCTGTATTGGGCTTCTTCTATTGTCCAGAATTTATTCTTTGACATTTTAATTAAAAAAGTAGGAGATTTTGTATTTTTAAGGCTTTCAGTTTTAGTGGCTACTATAGAATTATCCTCTAGTCCAGGAACTAAAGCATTTGTTCTTTTGGTTTTTTATTTTGAGGTAATAGGGCTTATTACTATTTGATTATTATCCCCCAAACCAAATTCTACTTTTTCTCCCTTATGAAGGCCTAAAATCTCTCCTACTTCCTTGGGGATTCGTAAAATTAAATTGCTTTTTACTTTACTCAAGGTGAGATGATACTTCATCTTCTTTAGTTTATTCAATAAAAAAATCTTTTCTGCTTTCGTTGGATTGTAATATGTTTCCCCGCAAGATTCACATCTCCATCCATCAATATCAAAACCATTAAATCTTAGATTTTTTACATATCTTGCTATTTTTCCACATGCGCATTTCATTCCTTTCATTTTACCCTTCATTTATTTTTTTGTAAACCTGCCAACGTGTGCGATTAAATATACTTCTTCGTTATACAGATAATTGTATGACTTGATTATTACTATGTTATATATTTTGTCCCTTGTCAAACCAAATTTCTTCTGTATTTTTTGCTCGTTTTCTGGGTGCTTTGCAACCTTTTTCCAATATATTTTTGCAGTCACGCAACATTAACCCAAACCTAATCATTTCTGTTGGTGCACTTTTGGACGGTATTAATCTTAATCTATTAAACCTTTCTTAAAACATACGGCATCAACTTATGTTGTTAGGATATGTTATAGTATATAAGTTTATGGTTTTATCAATTTGTCCAAGAATCTAACCCTTGTTGTTCTTTTGGTTTTTTTGTTATTTTACTTAATGTTTTTTCTACTCTTTCTTGAGAGAAATCGTGCTCATCCACGAGAAGTTTAAGCACTTTTTCTTTGTTTACTTCATTCCATTTTAATTGGTAATTCTTCATTACGGGCATAGACTTAAATATCGCATAGATTTGTTTCCAGTTGAAATCTGGTTTTAGCCCGTTAAATAATTTGTCAAAGTCTTTGTATTGTTTCACGAGATTTAGTGCTTTTTTTGGTCCAATATTCCTTACGCCGCCGGGATTATAATCCGTGCCATTTAGGATGCCCAAAACTATTAGTTGATCTTGGTTGATTTGCAAATGATTTAGTACGTCTTTCAATTCTATCAATTCCGGTTGTATGTAAACAAATTTATTTCCAGGTAATCTTCTTGTCTGGGATAAAGTCAGATTGGTTATTGTTCTAGGACAACCATGCAAAAGACAATCCGCATCACTACTATTAAACCCCCATAAATCGTTTCTTTCAACCATGAATGCGCCCTGTGCATCAGCCTCACTTGGCGATTGGACTATCGGGATGCCTAGCGCTTGGATTAATTCTTTTGATTCTTGAACCATTTCATTATTTAGATAAGTAACTTGCTTAGAATATTTATACATGGACGCTATATCTTCTTCATCTTTTGCTAGTTTATATTTCTCATGTGCTTTTTCCTTTCTTTCCCTTCTTGCTTGCTGGGTTTGAAACTTTAAATCTGGGGGCTTTCCATCGAAGATGTAGACAAGAAAGAGATTTTTTTCAATTAGGTTGGCAGTTCTAGTGAGGATTCCCATAAGATGAGATGTAATATTGCCCTTAGAATCCATTAGAGGAGTACCATCCTTTTGTCTTATTGAACTTAAGAATTGATAAATTGAGTTGCTAGCGTCTATGCCGATTTTTTTTCCTTTCAAATCTTCCCAGGAAAGTGTTTTTACAGGCAGAATTCCAGGCAATTTAACTCCCATTGGTATATTTTAGCGTTCAAGAAAATTTATAAATGTTGCTTGGATTTCAATTAATGAAGAAAGATGGTGATAAAAGAAGCTTATTTTAATCATAAAGGCGGGAAATACATTTATAGAATTCATAAAGATAAAATTGATAGGTTGTGCAAGGGGAATTTTAGCTCCCTGAAGGGATACCTGCTGAATATGCTAAATAAATGCCCTCACGAGTACTTTAATGGAGGACCTAGAAGCTCTTGCTTGAGATTTAATTTTATTGAGAGCGCAATGCAGATTGCTGGGCATGAAGTTTCTGTGTTGGCAAGGCATGGACTAACGCATAATAATGGTAGATTTAAAGACAAGCATTCCCAAGTGCAAGCCTTTATGCTGGAAAACGATACAAACACTATAGCCATGGAGGTGCCGATATGGCTATTGCCTAATGAGCTTGGCAACTATAGAGCAATATTCAATAGTGAAGAAGTGCTTACTGGGCATATTGATCTTCTTAGGATTGAAGATGGTAGACTATGGATCTGGGATTATAAACCGAATGCGAATAAAGAGAAATATGCAACTACCCAAACTTTTTTTTATGCTTACATGCTTTCTAAGAGGGCTGGGATTTCTTTGAAAAATGTAAGATGCGGGTATTTTGATCATAATTTTGCATTTGTTTACAAACCGGAGCAAGACACTTTATTAAAATTGAATAAACAGAGAGTTTTAGAGGATTCATTAAAAAGAGAATAATTTCGTTTGTTTTGAACCGGCGATTAATTCTTCAAAGTTTAAATTGAAAAAAATTAAAATCATATCCGCTATAGGTTTAATTTGTTTTTCTATGTAATGATCGTAATCAAGCTTGTGCTTTTGCGCTTGCTTTGGTTCTGGACCATCTGAGGTAATATAATACTCCACAACCCCCCCTTTGAAGTCTTTTAATTTTCTGGCAGCTTTCAGATGAGGAGTGCGCACTGCGTATCCTTCTAAACCTTTTCTTAATTGTTTTCTATAAACTAATTTATCATCATATTTTCCATCTCTAATATCATTGATAAATTTTTTTACAAAACTAGCAATTTCTTTTTCATGAAATATTCTGTTTAAAATTTCTTTCTGGAATATTTGTGCAGCTTCGGTCCAATCACTTCTCACAGATTCAATACCTACAGTTTCAATTTTTTCCTTTCCGTCTTTTTTTATCAATCCAGCATATCTTTTCTTAGCTCCTTTTTCACTACCCCTTATTCTTGGCATTAAGAATCTGATATAATTCTTTTCGAATTTCAATTCTAAGAAGGATTCTCTTTTATATTCCTTTTTTATATGCTCCATATAGAAGTCGTTTATGTATTTCTCAATTTCTCTCCCAATTTTTTCAGCTTCGCTTGGCGATTTTGCTTTTGAATTGATAAAACAGCTATCTGTGTCTTGGTATATCACCTCATAACCTTTTTCTTCTATTTTTTTAGCTGTAAGCTTTATTATATGCTGACCAAAGTTTGTTATTGCATTTGCCATGTCCATATCAAAAAATCTAAAAGAGGGATTGGCAAAAATGCCCCAAAAAGAATTGAGAACAATTTTAATCGCATATTGAGCCATATTGTTTTCTTGCTTTCTAAATTTTTCCCTTTCTTCTAACAGGGTTTTAATTATCTCCTGTATGGTGCCATTTTCATTTCTAAAATAAACATTGTTTGGAGCTTTAATTGCGTTTTTTTCTTTCTTTTTTCCTAAAAATGAAGAAGGATCGAGATTGAAGGTTCTCATCATGCTTGTATACAGAGATTTGAAGTCTAAAACAAGAACATTGTCATAAATGCCTGGCTTGGACTCCATTACAAACCCGCCAGTTATTCTAGATGGCTTTTCAGAAAATTTTCCAGATGGGCAAACTAGCTTTCTATCCCTGGCTTTTTTTAAGTAAATTGAATCAAATGAGGCTATTGATGCAGATACCCTATCGAGAGGCATGCCTGTTAAAAGAGACCTTTGTATTGTTAGGTCTAACGTATTTGATTTATTGATTATATCATAAACTAATTTGGCGTCTTTTAAATTATAATCCAATAATTGCTGCGGGTCATTCCTGTAAATTGAATCTATTTTAGACTTGTCTTCATGCTTGAGAAGTTTTTTGTCTTTTAAGATGTCTGCCGCTACGGTATCAAGCTTATAATCCCTTACTTTGATAAATGATGATTTTAATATTGACAGGCCATCTAAAACTTGCCTTCCGGCTACATCTGCTTTGCTGTCTCGAAAGAAGTCAGATTGAATCTTTATTTTTGAAGGCGAATCGTCCCTACCCAACTTGAAAGGAATTCTATATTGCTGGAATTTGTTTTTAAGGAAATTTAAATCGAAGTCTATGACATTCCATCCGGTAATTACATCTGGGTCTTCTAGAAGAATTATTTTTTGAAAATTTTCCAATAGGGTTTCTTCATTTTGACAAGTGATTGTATTTTTGAATTTTTCTTTCGAGATAATTAAGGACTTTATATAGTTTTCAGAGTAAAGCGAAATACAATAAAGTTTTTTTCCATCCAGACTTGTTTCAATGTCTAAAGAAAGGATTTTCAGATTTGGAGGCTTATACTCTGTGGGCGATAGTTCTGGCTCCCTATATATCCTGTCTACTGTTTGGTGCATAGCATAATCTCCTAGTATCTCTAATGCGCCTTGTATTTTTTTATCTATCAAGAATCTATAAGAAAATCTTATGTCTGCTTCATAGCATTCGATATTCATTTTTTCAAATTGGGATCTTAATTTTGGAACATCTTGTGGAATGTCAAGAATTATTTTTGTTACTGGTTCTTTTTTAAAATTAGTTAAATCTGTTTTTTCAAATTTGAATTTTCCTAATTCATGCGCTTTTTTTAAATCTGAAGTTTTTATGAAAAAATAAGGCATAAAATAATTGATCGTTAGGAATGATTGTCCGTTTTCTAATCTTCCGTATAAATAAATATATGCTTTATTTTCAATTATCCTATAAGTTGCGTAGATTATGAAACCTTTCATATCACAAACAGCGGTTGTAAATATTTATAAATTATGTTTTTAGCTTGCTCTAGATGGATGATTACCTGAAATCTGGGGAGATTTGCAATAAAGCTCGAGAATACGGAGTTTCTTTACTTAAAGAGGGAGCTAAATTTGCCGATATTGCTGAAAAAATTGAAGCAAAAATCGAGGAATTAGGTGGCAAGCCTGCTTTTCCTATTGATATTGGCATAGATTACTTGGCGGCACATGATTCTCCTAAGCATAACGATGAAAGGATCTTGAAAAAAGGAGATGTTGTTAAGCTTGATTTGGGGGTGCATGTAAATGGGGCTGTGACTGATACGGCTGTTACTGTTGAGATTGGAACCTTTAAGTTTAAGAAATTGATTGAATGTTCTGAAGAAGCGTTAAATAACGCTGTTAAGATTGTAAAACCAGGGATTAAAATAAGAGAAATCGGCAAGATAATTCAAGAAACTATAGAAAAATATGGATTTTCTCCGATAATCAATCTTTCTGGGCATAGGGTAAATCTATATGAAGTGCATGCTAAGCCAAGCATTCCCAATTACGACAATAAAGACAACACTACCCTTAGTGAGGGCGATGTGATTGCTATTGAGCCTTTTGTGACGACAGGAGAGGGCAAGATCGTGGAAGGAAAGCCTAGCGGGATTTATGAGCTTGTCGATGATAAAAGTATTAGGGATAATAACGCCAGGAAGATTTTAGAATTTGTTAAAGAAGAATATGGAAGACTGCCTTTTTCTGAGAGATGGCTGATCAAAAAATTTGGAAATATTGCTAGACTAGCCTTGCTTTTGCTAGAAAGGGATGGGATTATCAAACAATTTAATATTTTGCCTGAAATTAGTAAAGGGCAGGTGGCTCAAGCAGAAAGAACCTTGATTGTTGGAAAAGGCGTGATAAATTAACGCCTTATTGATAGAAATATTTAAATACTACAGTAAACATAAATAATTAATTATATTTAGTCTGCTAAATAAAATGGATAAACAACTAATACTTGAAATTTTACAAGACTGGAACTTTTGGGAAAAACCATTGGAGAGTGGGAAACCGCGACAAGGCTATACCAAAAAATTCATGGGCCTTTTAAAAACTAATGTAACTATTGCAATTATCGGCATTAGAAGGTCTGGCAAGTCTTACATTATGAGACAGATAATAGAGAAATTACTTGAAAATAAAATTGACAATAAAAATATACTGATGGTCAATTTCGAAGATAAGCGATTTGTAGAATTCTATTCTGGACTTTTAGATGAGATTTATGAAGTTTATCTCGAAATTTTGAGACCGGATAAGAAACCGTTCATATTATTAGATGAAGTTCATACTGTACCGAATTGGGAGAGATGGGTAAGAACGATGCATGAATTAGGAAAGGCAAAAATAGTTGTTTCTGGGTCTTCTTCTAAACTGCTTGCTGGCGAACTAGCAACCGTGCTTACTGGGAGACATTTAGATGTTTTTGTTTTTCCGCTAAGTTTTAAGGAGTTTCTTTATTTTAAAGGACTGGAAATAAAAAATGAATTAAGTTTGGTATCGAAAAAAATAGAAATAAGGCGTTATCTTAATGAGTATTTTGAGTTTGGTGGCTTTCCAGAAGTTAGTTTAAGCAATGAAAAAAAACAGTTATTGCTGACTTACTTTGACGATATCCTCACCAAGGATATAGAGAAGAGGTACGACATAAAAGAAAAAGAAAAATTAAGGGGATTGGCGAGATTCTACGTGACAAATATTTCTGCTAGTATAACCTTCAATTCGCTTAAGCGCTTCTTAAACACAACTACAAACACTATAGAAAAGTTTTCTTCGTATCTGGAGGAAACAAATATAATCTTTTTTATAAAGCGTTTTTCTTTTAAGATCAAAGAGCAAGAAAAATCGCCAAGAAAGGTATACGCTACTGATATCGGTTTAGCGAATGCTGTTGGATTTAGATTTAGCTCTGATATTGGAAGAGTGGCCGAGAATATAGTGGCGGTCGAACTGCAAAGGAAGAAAAGATCGGACCTGGATTTAGCTGTATACTATTGGAAGAATCTCAAACATGAGGAAGTAGATTTTGTTGTCAAAGAAGGATTAAAAATAAAACAGTTAATACAAGTCTGCTGGGATATAAATAAATACAAAACGAAAGAACGTGAAATCAGAGCATTGATAAAAGCAAGCAAAGAACTCAAATGCAATAATCTGCTTTTAATAACTGAAAACTATGACAAAGAAGAAAGTGTAAATGGTAGAATAATTAAATTTATGCCCTTGTGGAAATGGCTCTTGGCCTGATTGTTTTTACCAGAGATTAGTAAAGGACAAGTTGCTCAATCTGAGAGAACGTTGATTGTTGGGAAGGGCACTATTTTTTAGTAGAATTAACTTGTATATAAAGCCTTCCATTAATTACTACTTATAAATTATTACTTATCAAATAGCTATCCAGCTTTGCTAATAGTTTCTTTTGCTCACTATCTAATTTTTTAGGCACGTCTATTATAGCTCTTACAAACATGTCGCCTTTTCCATAACCATTAAGCTTCATAATTCCTTCGCCTTTTAATCTAAAGATAGTATGACTCTGTGTTCCTGCAGGAATCTTTATCTTTGCTTTTCCGTTTAAAGTTGGAACTTCTATTTTTCCACCTAAGACTGCTGTTGTAAATTTGATTGGAACATCTAAGTAGACATCTACGCCCTCTCTTTGGAATATTTTATGCGGGATAACGTGCAGTACGACAAATAAATCTCCTGCTATGCCGTCTTCGCTTATCTCTCCATTGCCTGCAAGCCTTAGTTGAGTCCCATTATCTACGCCGCCCGGTATATCAATAGCGATGGTCTTTATTTTTTCGATGGTTTTTTTCCCGTGGCAGGTTTTGCATTTTTCTTTTATTATTTTGCCTTCGCCATGACATTTATTACAAGTTGTGATTTGTGTTATTGCGCCAAATGGAGTTCTCGTTACTCTTCTAACTTGACCGGAACCATTGCAATTAGTGCAGTTGTCAAAATTATTGTTATGCGCACCTGAACCATTGCAAGTTGTACATATCTCTCTTAATGGGAGTTCTATTTCTTTTTTTGCACCGAATGCTGATTCTTCAAAGGTTATTTCCAAATCGTATCTTAAGTTCACTCCTCTTCTTTTTGCCCTTCTTCCACCTCTGCCAAAAAATATGTCAAAAACATTATCGAAATCGCCAAAACCGAAATCTCTAAAAATATCAAAGTTGAAATCTCTAAAGATATCTTCTTGAGAAAATCTTTGATCAAAGCCATCGTGACCGAATTGATCGTAATGCGCTCTTTTTTGGTCATCATTTAAGACAGCATAAGCTTCAGAGATTTCCTTGAATTTTTCTTCTGTGGACTTATCTTTCGTTATATCCGGATGGTATTTTTTTGCTAACTGCTTATATGATTTTTTAATCTCTTCTTTAGATGCATTTTTAGGAATTCCAAGAATTTCATAGTAGTCTTTTTTTGCCATATTTATTTCTTTTTATCATCTTTAACTTCGTAATCAGCATCTACTACATTTTCGTCTTTTTTATTTTTGGTTCCTGATTGGGCTTGTTGTTTGCTTGCTTGTTCTTCTGCTATTTTTTTATACAGTTCTGTTGACATTTCCTGTGCTAGCTTGTTCATTTCTTCCATTTTTTGTTTTATTTTTGCAATGTCTTTCTTCTCTTCTTTTAGCAATGATTTAAGTCCTTCTATATACTCCTTTATGTCTTCAAGTTTTTTATTGTCCGCTTTGTCTCCTAAATCCTTAAGTAGTTTTTCAGTTGTGTAGACTAAGGTGTCTGCTTGGTTTATTGTTTCTACTTCTTCCATTCTTTTTTTATCCTGATCTGCGAATTGCTCTGCTTCTTTTCTCATTTTTTCTACTTCTTCGTCGCTTAATTTAGTTGTTGCTGTAATCTTGATTGATTGCTCTTTTCCTGTACCTAAGTCTTTTGCAGATACGTTTACAATTCCATTTGCATCTATATCAAACGTAACTTCAATTTGGGGTATTCCTCTAGGGGCTGGTGGTATGCCTATTAAATCGAATCTTCCAAGTGTTTTGTTATCCGCAGCCATTGCTCTTTCTCCTTGCAAAACATTAATGCTTACTGCTTGCTGATTGTCGTCTGCTGTAGAGAATATTTTTGATTTTTTAGTTGGAATTGTTGTATTTCTTTCAATAAGTTTAGTAAATACCCCGCCCAAAGTTTCAATACCCAAACTTAATGGTGTAACATCTAATAATAGTACATCCTTTACTTCCCCAGAGAGTACACCAGCTTGAATTGCTGCCCCCTGAGCAACACACTCCATCGGATCTACTCCTCTTTCAACTTTCTTGCCCACTAAATTCTCTACAAATTTTTGTAAAATTGGCATCCTCGTTGGACCACCAACTAAAATTATCTTATCTATATCATTCTTAGTTAATTTAGCATCTTTCAATGCTTGCTCTACAGGATGTCTGCATTTTTCTATAATTGAATCAATAAGTTTTTCTAGAAGTGAACGAGTAAATTTAATAGTGAGATGTTTTGGCCCTTTATCTGTTGAAGTTATGAACGGCAAGTTAACTTCAGTTTCCATGGTTGTTGAAAGTTCTATTTTTGCTTTTTCAGCTGCTTCTCTTATTCTTTGCAAGGCTGTATCGTCTTCATTTAAGTCAATGCCGGTGTCTTTCTTGAATTCATTAATAATATATCTCATCAGAGCTTCGTCCATATCTGTTCCGCCAAGTTGCGTATCACCAGAAGTGGACTTTACTTCAAATACTCCATCGCCGAATTCCATTATGGTAACATCTAGTGTTCCACCGCCGAAATCAAAAACTAGAATTTTAAGCTCTTGTTTTTGCTTGTCTAGACCATAGGCCATTGAAGCTGCAGTAGGTTCATTCACTAGTCTTACTACTTCCAGCCCGGCTATTTGGCCTGCATCTTTTGTTGCCTGCCTTTGATTGTCATCAAAATATGCTGGAACTGTTAGGACTGCTTTTTCAATTTTTTCACCCAAGAATTCTTCAGCATCTTTTTTGATTTTTTGTAAAATAAAAGCTGAGATTTGTTGTGGTGCATATTCCTTGCCATGTATTTTATATTTGTGATTAGAACCCATTTTTCTTTTGGCTGCAGTAATTGTGCCTTGTGGATTAGAAACTGCTTGTCGTCTTGCTGGTTCGCCCACTAAAACTTGACCATCTTTTGTAAATGCAACAACAGAAGGAAATGCTTTTCCATACAAAGTAGAACCTTCTGCGCTAGGGATTATTTTTGGTCTGCCTGCTTCTAGTATAGCGGCAGCAGAGTTACTGGTACCTAAATCGCATCCTAGGATTTTAGACATTTTGATTTACCTCCAAAACTTTTTCCTCTTGTTTTGGTGATTTTTTACCATTTGAGATTATGACTTTTGCTGGTCGCAAAAGATTATTATTAAATAAATATCCTTTTTGAATTTCTTCAACTACGGTGTCTTCTTCTAAATCACTATCGACTTTTTTTATAACCTCGTGCATGAAGGGGTCATATCTTTTTCCCAAAGAGTTTATGGGCCTAAGTCCTTGCTCTTCAAGTGTTTTGTATAATCTTTTAAATATCATTTGCATACCTTCAGAAATACTTTCTTTTTCCTTGTGCTCATTGATTATTTTTAGAGCTCTTTCAAAGTCATCAATTATTGGAAGCAGGCTTGAGGTTAATTCCTGTTTGGCCACTATTATTAGTGATTCTTTTTCCTTATGACTTCTTTTTATGTGGTTTTCAAATTCTGCTTGTAATCTCTTAATATCATTAATGTATAAGTTAATTTTTTCCTCTGTTTCTTTTAACTTTAGCTCTAGCTGCTTAGATGAGTCTTCCTTTTTTTCTATTGTTTTCACTTGGGATTTTTTTGTCATTTTTAAGATCCTGAGAACTTTAACCTAAGTAATTGGGAATTCTTTGAATCGCTGCCCTTGCACGTCTGATGTAATTTTCTTCCATTTCACTATATGCTTTGAGATCTTCCTCCCTTATGGATGGTTTAATTTTTTCTAGCGCTTCTTCAAAGTTTGTCATCTCAACTCTTCTTGATTTAATGTTTTTTCTTAAAGCTATCAAAGCTGCCTCTCGACATATTCCTTCTATATCCGCGCCCGCATAGTTTGCTGTTCGCTTTGCTAGGTCTGAGATGTCTACGTCATCTGCCAGAGGCATATTCCTTGTGTGTATTCTGAATATAACCTCCCTTGCAAGTTCATTTGGAACTTTTGTTGAGAGTATTTTATCAAATCTTCCTGGCCTTAGCAAACCAGGATCAATCATGTCGATTCTGTTAGTGGCGGCTATAACGACGACATCGTGCAATTCTTCCAAGCCGTCCATTTCAACGAGCAATTGGTTAACTACCCTTTCTGTAACTCTTGAACTATCATCTAAGCCCCTGTAATGCGCAATTGCATCTATTTCGTCAAAGAAAATAATACATGGCGATACCTGTCTTGCCTTTTCAAAAATTTTACGAATTCCCTTTTCGCTATCTCCCACCCATTTAGAAATTAATTCTGGACCTTTAACATAAATGAAGTTTGCTTCTGACTCATTTGCTACTGCTTTTGCAATTTGAGTTTTGCCTGTTCCAGGTGGACCGTAAAGTAAAATTCCCCTAGGTGCACGAATGCCCATTGCTGTAAAAACTTGCGGATGCTTTAGAGGCCATTCTACTGCTTCATTTAATTCTTGTTTTAGACTATCTAAGCCACCGATATCTTCCCAATGAACATTGGGTGTTTCTATTAATACTTCCCTTAATGCAGAGGGCCTAACAATTTTAAGGGCATCTTTAAAGTCCCTATCAGTTATGCTTAGCTTGTCTAGTACTTCTTTTGGGAATTCTTTTGATTCCTTTAGGTCTATGCCAGGCAATATTCTCCTTAATGCACTCATTGCAGCTTCTTTTGCAAGCGCCGATATGTCTGCACCAACAAATCCATGAGTCACTTCTGCTAATCTTTCTAAGCTGACGTCTTTTGCTAACGGCGTGTTTCTTGTATGTATCTTCAAGATATTTAATCTGCCATGTTTATTTGGTACGCCGATTGAGATTTCCCTGTCAAATCTTCCTGGCCTTCTTAATGCCGGATCTAGAGCGTTTGGCCTATTTGTTGCACCTATGACAATGACTTTTCCTCTGCTTTTCAATCCGTCCATCATAGCAAGCATTTGCGAAACCATTCTCCTCTCTACTTCGCCATATGTTTCTTCTCTTTTTGGTGCAATTGAATCTATTTCATCAATGAAAATAATAGATGGTGCGTTTTTTTCTGCTTCCTGAAAGATTTCTCGAACTCTTTTCTCTGTTTCCCCGTAAAATTTTGAGGTTAATTCGGGCCCATTTACTAAAATAAAATTAGCATCTGACTCGTTTGCTACTGCTTTTGCTATTAATGTTTTTCCCGTGCCTGGAGGGCCGTGCAATAAAACGCCTTTTGGCGGATCGACTCCTAGCCGAGTAAATAACTCTGGGTGCTTCAAAGGAAGTTCAACCATCTCCCTTAATTTTTTGACTTCGTCCTCTAAACCGCCGATGTCTTCGTAAGTTACCTCTGGTACATGCGACTCTTCTGAGACTTCAACCGCCTTTGAAGAAATTCTTATTTCTGTGTTCTCTGTCACGATAACTGCTTGCTTCGGATTTGTATCTGCCACTATGAACTTTAAAGAACCGAATCCGAAATTCCCCATGAATCCTTGTTCAAAAACATCAAATATGTCTTCGAATGGCGAACCTGCCATTGTTCTTCTTCTCGATCTTGTTCCGCCGAGTGCGACAATATCTCCTTTTGCTATCGGCCTTCCTAATAGCCCTTTTTTGAATAGCTCTGGATCTGCTTGGATCATAACTCCTTGCTGTGCTGGGGCTATGATAATTGACTTTGCTTCTTTGATTTCTGCTGCCCTTACTGTAACTAACTCGCCTATGCCTGTGCGTGCATTTCTTCTAAGAATGCCATCCATCCTTATTATGGATTGCCCAATATCAGTTGGGTATGCCCTATCTACAATGCCTACAGTCGCTCTGCCCCCTTCTATTTCTATTATGTCGCCAGCACGAACGTTGATCTGGCGCATTGTTTGAGAGTCTATACGTATAATGCCCCTATATGCTTCTTCTTGGAGGGCTTCTTGCACTTTCAACCGCACCTGGGCTCTTTTATCCTCAGTTTGCATTTTAAAATCTCCTTATTTTTCTTGAAAAAAACAATGATAATTTTTCTGGTTCTTCTAGGGTCATATTTATCAGCTTATTAATCTCTCTGTGCATTTCTTCTTGGAAGTCTATGATTTCCCTAGGGATAGATACAATATAAGAGTTTCCAACTAGCCTTAATTTTACTTGAAATGGTTTGTTTTTGAGCTGGTCGAATTGTTTGAATTTCTCTAAATCCATAGGGTGGTAAATTAGCTTGCCGCAATTTGGACATTCTTTTGCTCTTAGTTTATAGTTGCCTTTGTGGATAGTGGTACCTATAGTTTTAACATCGCATTTGTTACATACTATCTCGTTATCAAATATATCTTCCATGTGTATATTTTTAGTATATACAACTTGTATATAAATATTTCGTTTATGGCGGCTTTGCACAAATGTGCTAATAATTTAGATAATTATGATTTTTCCCTCAATAAAATCCTTTTAGCGTTGTTATACATGATATCTTCCTTTTCTTCTTTTTTTAAGTTTAATTCATTTAAAACCTTCATTTGTTCATTTAAGATATGTTTCCTATATCCGTGCGGAAATATTCTTGTATCGGATCCATAGATTATTCCTTTAGATCCGAAAACTTCTAAAGATTTCTTAAAAATATATTTCAAAGTTAATGGCAAATCCTGATGTACCATCCAATTATTTGTTCCAGATGAGTCAACAAACAAATTGTCTTGTTTATATTTTAACATTAAAACCTCTCTGAAATAACCAGCTCCAAAATGGGCAATTACAAAATTAATGTGCGGAAAATCTCTCAGTACGCGTGAGAGCATGACTGGGTTTCCGTATCTAAGATCTGCTGTCCTTCCAATTGATACTCCAAAATGGATTACTATTGGTAATTTATGCTTTTCACAAAATTCATAAATTGGATAACATTTAGAGCTACCAACGTCAAAACCTTGTTGAGAAGGATACATCTTTACGCCGGACATATCGGCTTTTATTTCTTTTTCTAATTTTTCTAAGGCGTCTTCTTCTGAAGGGTTTATTGGGGCCATGCCATAAAACCTATCGCTAGAATTAATGAAATCAATAAAATCTTGGCTCATGTGTGTTGTCCCCATAAAAATTGTTTTTTCAATATTTAATTTATCCATGGCGTCTAACCAAGCTTTTTTATGCTCTTCGACATTTTTTTCTGTAAACTCATGACTCAATCTCTGTTTTTCATTCTCGGAAATATTGCTGAGCATATTCTTTATAATGTTTACATTAATCATGTGTGAATGACCATCAATTATTTTGGAGACCATTTTTGTATAGTTCTTTTTGTCTTATTTAAATGTAACTTACAATAGAAAATACCTTCTCCAATAAATAAAGGGATTTAAATAGAGGTTTATCGATAATTAATATGATAAGTTCTGGGAATAAAGATTTGGATAGTGCTATTGGTTGTTTTGAAAAGGAATTGAATCTTGTATATGGTCCGGCAGCTAGCGGTAAGACAACGCTTTCTAAGATAATCGCTATTGGTTTACTTGATAAAAATAAGAAGGTTGTATTCCTGGATACGGAAAACGGATTTTCCGTTGACAGATTTATGCAACTTTGCGGTTCAAATTATCTTTATTATTTAGATAAACTGCTATTATTGAAGGTAAACTCATTTGAAGAGCAATGCAATAAAATCGATCAGCTTTTGTATTTTGTGAATGTCGATTTGGTGATTGTTGATTCATTGGGCGCGCTTTATAGAAAAGAAGTAAGGGAAAATCCTAATGATGTAAACAAGAAAATTGAGAGACAATTAAGAATTTTGACTGAATTGACGAGAAGAGGAATAACGGTCATTGTAACTAATCAAGTATACACAAACCCAGAAACTGGAGAAATTCAGAATGTTGGCGGCGAGATGGTTAAGAAATGGGCAAAAAAATTAATTGAGTTGCAGAAGGATCCGAGAAAGATTATTTTGAGAAGACCTGAGGAAAAAGAAGTTTTGTTTGAGATTATGAATGACGGTATTAAGATTATTTCTTAAGCTTTAGCTGTTGTTTTTTATATATTTACATTGAGGGAATGCCGTGCAAGCGATGAATTCGCCATAAATTCCCTTCCTTACTACTAATTTGCTATTGCATTTTGGACAAATTTCGCCTTTGCCCAGTTTAATTTTAGACTTTTTACTCGGGCAGTCGATATTCAAGCAAATTTCTCGAGGTCTCTTCATTTTTTGTATTATAGAGATTATTGGATAATTGCATTCCTTGCAGAGAGTCTTTGTCGACTTAATCAGTGCCTTATTTGGAACTGAAAAAGTAGTTTTGCACTTTGGATATTGGTCGCACGCAACAAAGTTTCCAAACTTGCCTCTTCTCAAGTTGAGCAAGCCTTTTTCGCAATGCGGACACTTACCAATCAAAGAAGCTTGCGCTTGAGTTTCTCTTGTTGCTTCTAGTAATGACTTACCTATTTTTAACTCGTTTTCCTTAAAATCTTTCAAAATCTTTATGAGAACTTTTTTTGCCTCGTCTAATATTTCTTTGGGTTGTTTTTTTCCTTCCTGAATTGATTCGAGCTCTTCTTCGAAATGCCTAGTTAATTTTTCATCTAAGATTTCTGGTACGTATTTTTTTAATGTTTGGATGGTTCTCAATCCTAAATCTGTAACTTCTATTGATTTTTCCTGAACATAATACCTTTGGTACAATGTATCGAGGATTATGCTTCTGGTTGATTTTGTTCCGAGGCCAAGAGATTCTAGTTTTTTAATAATTGATGCTTGAGTATATCTCTTTGGTGGTTGAGTTTCCTTTTCGTGTAAAGTTACGTTTTTAACCTTTAGTTCTTGTCCTTCTTTTAAGTCTGGCAATGATTGTTCTTCGAATTTGGCGAATCTCCCATACAAGACATGCCATCCCTTTTCAACTGTCCTGGTTCCTGACGAGATGAATTTTTCGTTATCAATATTAATTTCTATGTTCATTGTTTCTCTCTTTGCGTTATTTCCAAATGTTGCTAAAAATCTATGAGCAATTAACTCGAAGAGCTTTGCTTCTTGCGGCGCCATTTTCCCTATCTCGCCTGTGACAAAAATTGCTGGATGCGCAGGGTCTGTTTTTTTGCCTTCGTGCGGAACTAATTTTTTTGGCAGCATGGCGATGAGCTTAGCGAAATTTGTTTGTTTTGATAATTTATCGAGGAGTTTTTTATAACCTAAAGATGGAGGAAGTTTTTGGGATGATGTTCTAGGATAAGAGATAAAGCCTGCTATATAGAGATTTTGTGCTAATTGTAATGTTTGTTTTGGTGTAAAACCTAATTGTTTATAGGCTTCTATTTGCAAAGAAGTCAAATCGAATGGGTGCGGAGGTTTCTGAATTTTTATGGTTCTTTTAATTGAATTGACAATGGCTGGTTTGCCTTTGATATTTTTTAGTATGTCCGCTGCTTGGTTTTTGTCATTAAACTTACCTTTTTCATGAAAGGCGCTTAATTTGTCCGTGATTAATTCTATTTCCCAATAGGGTTCTGGTTTGAATTTTTTTATTTCCAGCTCTCTTTTGGATAGCAAGGCCAAGGCTGGTCCTTGTACTCTACCTATTGACATTATCTTAAATGAGCCCGCTTCTTTTATCGAGAGTGTAAGTGCTCTTGAAAGTGATATGCCATAAAAAAAATCTAGGATGTGGCGCGTTTCTCCTGATTCTATTTGAGGAAAGTCTAGATGATTTGAAAGGTTTTCGTATGCATTGAGCAGGTCCTCTTTGGTCATTGTACTAAATTTCATTCTTTTTGCATCTTTCTTTTGGGCTATAAAACGCAAGCAATTGTAGCCTATTAACGACCCTTCTATGTCAAAATCGCACGCTATAACAAACGAATCTGCATCTTTGCTTAACTTATAGAGAACATCGTAGTATTTTTTAGTGAAGTCGGCTTTTTTTCTTGCTTCATGAGCAGGTTTCCATGCAATATCAAATACAGGATATGTCCATCCTTTCTTGTTTTTTTCAGCCAAAACAAATAGATGGCCAACTGCAGAAGCAACAAATATTGTTTTGTTATTTTTCTTTATTTCGTAAAAATAAACCTTATCTATTGAATGTTTTTTTAGACTCCCATTTGCTAAAGCTTGCGCTACTTTAAGTGCAGCAGATGGTTTTTCGCAAATAATCAATTCGTGCATAAATGTATATCTAATTTTAATAAATTTTATAAAGCTTGCTTAAATTTTTAGAATTTTATTTTTATTCTAATTCAGATTTCAATTATTTTGCCTTCCCTGCCGACATTCAACACCAATGTTTTTCCAATTTTTTCTTCAATACCTGAAGCTTCATGGATATGGCCGTGCAAAAGCAAATCTGGCTTGAATTTTTCAATTGCTCTTCTTATAGAAGCGCTGCCGGATATTCCTGAAAATTCCGATTTTGAACCTGACGGGTGCATATGTGTTACCATCACCTTTTTCTTTAGATAAGAAATTTTATCATGCCCTTTCTTTAGCGTATTAAATATCTCTCTTTCTGTTACCATGGTTAATGGGCCTATATCAGCGCCGCCGCAACCAAAAATACCAATGTCGTCGTATTTTACTGAATATCCATGAATGTTTTTTACGCCAAAAATATCCGCTAGGAAGTCTGGTGTTGCGAATGAATCCCAATTTCCGGGAACTAGCAAAACCTTTTTATCATATTTTACAAATTGCTCGATTATCTTTTCTGCGTTATCCCCAGATTCGATGTCCCCGCATAGAATAACGAGGTTTACATTTTCTTTTTTCGCCCTGTTTGCTAATTTCCTTGCTGCAGAAATGTCTCCATGCAAATCCGAAGCGGCTAGAATTTTCATTTTCCGGTTAAACATTACTTGGTGTTTTGTTTATTAAGTTATTCTTTCGTATGTTCTTCAACAGCCAAAATACGCGATAGTAAAATTTATATATAAGTTATAATTATTAATTATTACTTATAATTATCTTGGTGCATAAATTTGAGAATAATAAAAACGAAACATGCTGCCGATAAGGCAAAATTATGGGCAGTAACCGACGAACAAATTAAGATAGCCATTGGTAGAGGTTCAAAATACAAACAAACAGATGGATTGTTGGCAGTCTATATGGAATATGAAAGTGCATATAAAATTATAGGTAAAGACTTGTATTTAATTAAAACAATAAAGATTAGGAGTTAATTTAAAATGAAAAAATGTTATAGCTGCGGAAAAGGGGAATTGAAAAAAAAGAAAGTGGATTACTTTCTAGTGGGGGAAAATCTAGGGAAATTTGAGGCGGAGGTTTGTGATAAATGTAATGAGCAATTTTTTAATGAAGAGGTTGATGTGCATATTACAAAAGCTGCAAAAGAGAAAGGATTGTGGGGGATAATGACAAAGACTAAGATTGGTCAGGCAGGATCAACTTTAGATATAAGATTACCTAAGAAAATTATAGAATTTTTGAAATTGAAGAAAGGTGAAGAAGTGATAATTTATCCAGAAGGTAAAAAACGATTGATTGTAGAAACTTAGCATTATCTAGTATATAGATATTTTCATTTTTCCTTTTCTATTTTTTTAAACCCTGTATATTTTTGCAATACAGTTGGAACCTTTATTGAGCCATCTTTTTGCTGGTAGTTTTCTATAATCGCAACCATTGCCCTTGAAGTTGCTATCGCTGTGTTATTTAATGTATGCGCGAATATTCTTTCCCCGTTGTTTGTTGCTATCCTTATATTTAATAATCTTGATTGCGCTTCTGTCAAGTTTGAGCATGAGCCAACCTCTTCATATTGCTTTGTGGTTGGCCTATAGACTTCAATATCAATTTGTTTTGCTTTTAAATTTCCCAAGGCTCCTGAACAAAAACTTAATTCGCGTGTTGGAATATTTAATTTTTTATAGATCTCTATGCTATTGTTCAATATCTCATCAAAATATTTATAAGATTCTTCTGGCTTGCAGATAACTATCTGCTCAACCTTATTAAACTGGTGGGTGCGCCATAACCCTTTTTCGTTTATGCCGTGGGAACCTATTTCTTTCCTGAAACAACTGCTAAAAGAACACAATTTTATCGGTAGACTTTCTTCCGGGATAATATGATTTATGTATTTTCCGATTAATGAATGCTCGCTTGTGCCTATCAAGTAAAGATCTTCATTTTCAATTTTATAAATCATGTTTTGAAATTCTTCGAATGAAACTACGCCTTCAACTATGCGCTTATTTATCATTAATGGTGGCTCGACAAGGATATATTTTTTCTTTAACATGAAATCTATGCCAAACCTGACTAGCGCTTGGTTTAATACAGCTAATTTTCCTTGCAAAAAGTAAAAGCCCTTCCCAGAGGTTTTTGCTGAGGATTCAAAGTCGACTATATCCAGTTGTTCTGCTAATTCAACATGATTTTTAATTTTAAAATCAAATTTTTTTATTATGCCATATTTTTTACCAGGTTTATTTTTGCTTTCATCTTTGCCTATAGGGACTGACTTGTGAAGAATGTTTGGGATTTGCTTTTCTATTTGACTTATTTCATGTTTAAGAAGGTCTTGCTTTTCCTCTATTGACTGTATTTTTGACGGGAGTTCTTTTGCCTTTTGTACTAGATCTGAAATATCTTTTTTTTGTTTTTTAAGGGAGTTTATCTCGTTTGATAGGTTATTTCTGAGAGCCCTGAGGTCTTCTGCCTCTTTTTTTAAAGATAGCCATTCTTCGTAATTTTTTATGGCTTTGTCAACTAAATGCGCTTTATTCTCCTGAAATCTTCTTTTTAAATTCTCCTTTACTATGGCTGTATTCTCCTTTATATATCTTATATCCAGCATAATAGAAAACTTAATAAACTATTTAATAAACATTGTGGTGATTTTCAAATATACATACGGAAAAGCTTAAATATGAGTATGGAATATATTACAAAAAATATAGTTGGGGGGAATAACATTTGGCAAAGATTTCAAAAGATATTTTTGAGGTTTTTTTTAGACGTAAGCCGGCAATGATCCTTGTTGCGCTTAGAAGAGGCGGGAAAAACAGATACGGCTCCGTGCTTGCCAAAGAAGTTGATTGCACATATTCTCATGCTGTAAAAATCTTGCAAGAGATGGAAAAGGCTAAATTAGTTGACTTTGAAAAACAAGGCAGGATAAAGACAATAAGATTAACTGAGAACGGAACGAAAATTGCAGAACACATCGAGAGGATAAAGAATATTTTAGTATAAGAATATTTTAGTATAATAAGTTTTACAAAACTTGCTTATATGAAAATAGCTACCACTTAACAATTTTTATTATATTTGTTTTAATCGCTCTTTTGTACAGCGCGTCAGTTAATTCAAGGTCGTTTAAAAGATACTCTTTGATTTCATCTTGATTTTTATTTTTATGCAAATGTGGAATATCTTTCCCCTCTATATCTAAGACTTTCAAGCCCAAAATGGATGCGTAGTCTTTTAATTTGCCTCTTGTTGGTCCGTATCTATATGCATTAATTTTCTCTCTTAGATCGATTGTTTGTTTGATAGTAAATGGAGAAATTGTTATTCCGTGAATAAAACTTCTCGCAGTAATGAATGGCAAATCGAAATTTGTAATACTAAAGCCGGCTATTGAAATCGTTGGGTGCTGTTTTTTTATTGCGTCCAATTCTGACCAGAACTTTTCCAGAATTTCTTTTTCATTATCGCCGAGAAAGATTTTATTTTTTCCATCATGACGAATACCCAAAGCAATTATTTTTGAGTCTATTGGATTAATTAACTCCTTTTGCCTTTCTTCATCCAGGGATAAATACCTGTCTATGTCAAGAGGGCATGTTTCTATATCTACGATAAGATATGGTTCAACCACACAATCAACCTTAGCTTTTTAATGATTAAACTCGCTTATAAGATTATTTGTGATAGAGTTGGTAGATCTGTTCAAGAGAATCAGAAAGGTTAATAAGGTTAGGCGAAGTTTTCAAGAAGAATAATTTATAGATCGATGAAACTCATCTCCTGGAACGTTAATGGAATTGGCTCTTGTGTTGACAAAGGCCTGCTAGATTTTATACTAAGAGAGAATGCAGATTTTTATTGTTTTCAAGAAGTTAAATCATCGCATGAGAAAGTCGCTAAGCTATTGTCCGGCTTAGATGATTATAAACTATTTGGGTCTTTTGCTAAGAAGAAAGGATATAGTGGCGTTGTGATCTTATCTAAAATAAAGCCTATTTCTGTGATTAAATATATCGGGTATAATGAAGTTGATGATGAAGGCAGGATTATCGCATTAGAGTTTGATAAATTTTTCTTGATTAATGCTTATTTTCCACATTCGCATAGAGAGTTAAAAAGATTGAATTTTAAATTGAAGTTTAATAAAATTTTTTATGAATTTTGTGAAAGATTGGGTAAAAAGAAGCCAATAATGATTGCATCTGATTTTAATGTTGCTCACGGGGCAATTGATTTGAAAAATCCAAAACAGAATGAAAAAAATGCTGGTTACACAAGCATGGAAAGAAACTGGTTTGATTGGTTTCTGAAAAAGGGATATATTGATACGTTTAGGGAATTTGTTTCTGAAGGAGGACATTATACTTGGTGGACTTATAGGAATAATGCTAGGCGAAGGAATATCGGCTGGAGAATTGATTATTTTGTTGTAAGCGGAGTATTAAAAAATAAACTTAAGAACAGCGGTATACTTGAACATGTGCTAGGATCTGATCATTGTCCTATAACTTTAGAGCTTGATCCTTGAGTAATCAAATAGTTTTGTTATTGATTCTACAGTTGCAATTTTTTCCTTGAATAAGAATTTTCTAAATTTCCAGTCTATTTTTACGCCTCTTTTTTGCAAGTTGTGCTTTAAGATAGAATATAATTTTTTGCCATGACTATCTAAGTCGGTAAGAATTATAACTTCTTTTTCTTTAATGTCTTCCAGAGAGAGATAGGAAGAATTAGCAAAAGTAATTATTCTTTTAACACCTAAGTTTTCTAGGGCCTTTCTATCCTTCTTGCCTTCAACGATGACTAACTTGTTTGAGTGTTTTAATTCATGGGCCCACTCTCGTAATGTGTCCATTGCTTTAAAAGGGCCGTACGGGACTTTCATAAACTTTTTGTTTTTCAAAAAGTTATTTTGAACCCGCGACTTCTTCACCAATAGTTTCTGGTGACTGCCTAACTCAGTTAATTAGATAAGAGCTTCACCAATAAGAACCAAGTTCTTATCAACTCCTAACGATATTCAGGTGCTCTAACCGTGCTGAGCTAACGACCCTTAGATAGATTTCTTTTATTATGGTATAAAAAATTAACGAAAAGTATATATAATGCAGTAAATCCATGAACCATATGAGAATTGAGCTAGAAAAGAGACCAAAAAATCCGATTATCATCGAAGGCTTTCCTGGTTTTGGACTTGTGAGTACTATTGCTACTGAATTTCTTATAAGCCATTTGAAAGCGGTTCGAATAGGAAAGATTATTATGGAAGAGGTCCCACCGATGGTTGCGGTGCAAAAAGGAGAGATTATAGAACCAATTGGAGTATTTTACGTTAAGGAATACAACACGATTATTCTGAATGCGGTTACATCTGTTAACGGCTATGAATGGAAAGTTGCACACCAGATTGTAGAGCTCGCTAAGAGCTTGAAGGCAAAGGAGATTGTTTGTATAGAAGGCATTGGCAGCCAATCAGAGACTAATAATGTATTTTACTTGGCTAATAGAGCGAAAAATGAAAATAATATAAAGAAAAAAACAGGGCTTAATCGATTAAAAGATGGGATTATAATGGGGGTAACCGGTGCATTGGTTTTGCATAGGACTATTCCCACTAACTGCTTCTTTGCAGAAACGCATACCAGCTTGCCTGACTCTAGGGCTGCCGCTAGCATAATAAAAACGCTTGATAAGTATCTCGGGTTTAAAGTAAATCCTGCACCTTTGTTGGCACAGGCTGAGGAATTTGAAGCAAAAATAAAAGACATAATTGAAAAAGGAAAAGCTGCTGGACAGATGAAACAGCAAAAGGAACTTAGTTATTTAGGATAGGGCCCAGATAACCAATAAAATTCCTATTACTGTTATTACTAAACCTATTATTCTCAAGCTTGTTTCTTTCATTAATGAAAGATCTCTTAATAAGAATTTGATTGCCCTTGGCTTTGTAAATAAGTAAATTCCCTTGATGATAAAGATTGCTCCAAAAATAATTACTAACCATACTAGTGCCATTTTTTCACCCCCCATATTTTGTTTTGAGCATTTATTATTATAGCAGAGATTTGAAAGACATTCGTAATTATTATTGCAACTTTTCCTGGCTTGTTTTTTTTGCCTCCATTCTAAATTTATATTACAATATACTAATTCATTATCAATTGTCTCTATAAAGCCTATTGGTTTACATTCGTTGTTTAACATGCAGCCCTGTGTCTTTTTAAATATGCATTCTTTTAACTCTGTACACAATCCTTCTTGACAGGGTTCATTACGTGTACAATCTTCGTTTATTAAGCATTCTACATTTTGGATTACTTCTAGTTTAACTGATTCTTCTGTAACTTCTATCATATTTATAGTTATATCTCCTAAGTTTTTAATTTCGTTTTCTGAGATTGGCGTTTTTATAGAATTAACCTGGATGATTGCGGTTTTTCCGGATATGCCAATATTTATAAGCTTGATCTCTAGATTTTTATAGCTTACAGATTGCGATTTTAGCAATGTGAATTGCTCTGCAGAAGCTAATGAAATTATTAAAAAGAATGCGAGTAATAAGTAGATTTTACGCATATCGTGAATTTCTTTTAAAAGTTTATATATTTTTTGCTGATTCTTTTGCCAAGAGCAGATAGGCCTGGGAACTTTTTTTTAAAATCCCTTTCTGCTTTTTCCTCGCTGAGCAAGGCTGAATTTAGTGAATTGTCTTTCATATTCAATTTATTGAGGTAATGGAATATTTCATGGTAGGTTATTGCCATGATAAATCTTTTTTGAATTGATAGGGGTTCATTATGCAATAATTTTTTTATAATTTTTTCATTAAAATAAATAGTGTTTGTTTTATGAGAAAATAAAGATGGGACGTTTAACTCATAAAAATCATTTCCCTCTCTTAGAACTTTTTTTATTAATGGGGATTTTTTTGCCACCTGAATGAATTTTTTGTATGGGAGAAATTTGACTTTTAAGGTTAATCTATTTTGTTTGATTATGGGTTTTGCTATGTCCAAGGCCTCTTTTTTTGAAAACATTACTAGAAATTGTTTAATTGATATATAAATTATTTGTGATAGCACCAAGCATAAAAAGGTTTAAATAGTATTATAAACGTGTTTAATAAAAAGGTGGTGTGTTTGAGACTAAAATTTGGTGTTGCGAGACTTGGTATTCTTTTTCTTCTGATAGTCTTATCTTTTGTCATGATTGGGTGTGTTCCTAGAGAGCCAGTTTTTATAGAAGCAAGTGCTGATGGTAGATGTACTACTATAAGTTTACCTGGATTATCAAGAAGCGGGAATGGCATTTGCCAGAGAGAAGGCGGAGACTTCACGGTCTGTTCTGCAGAAAGACCTCCCCAATGTACTGGCATAAGCCAGATATGGAATATTGGGCAGTGTAGCAGGGAGCAAGATTGCACTAAACTCTTCAAGGGGGTTGATGTGGTTGTTACTTGTTGTTTGCCTGAAGGTGCACCGTCATTAATTGGAGAATGTAAAGAAAAGACGATACCTAGTCAAGGAGTTCATAGCCCTAAATGGTTATGCGAAAACGTACAAAATGAAGATGGATTTACGATATGCGATAACAGTTATGATATACGGTGCGAATTGGGAGGGTTGTCTGAACTAGAGAAAGCAGCACGTGGTAGGGAATGTTTTGATCCGAAATGTAATACCGAGATTACTAGCGGGGTAGATGTTACTGTTAGGTGCTGTAGGCCACCAGGAGAGCCAGCAATAGAGGCGCCAGAGCCAGAGGAACCTGGAAGTGGTGGAGCGGGTGTTACTACTATTTGTAGGTCTAGCGATTTAGGGTTTAATCCAAATTTAGAGTTTATAGATACAAATTGGGCTTGTTGTGTTGGGGAAAGATACCAAGGACAAAATGGTGGTTGGTGTTGCGACGGCACACTAAAAAATAAATTGGAGATCAACTCTGATTTAATTGAAAATGATTTTTTAGGCGATGCGATATATACTTATAATGAGGACCAAAACGGGGCTATATATATTGCCTTATCTGGTCGGGATCCATTTGGTGAATATAGGCCTTATCCTGGCATAACCACTGAAAATGCAAATGAGTATACATTCAGTGGGCTCGATGAGAATAATCAGCTTGTTAGTGTTACAAGGAAACTGCTTTACTGCGAATCTCAATGTAAAATTTTTATTGGCAATGAAGTTGAAGATGCTATTGAAAGTGGAGAATGTGAGGGCGGAGCTGCTGGAAGTATCCTTGGAGAACCTCCTGAAGGATGCAGGATCTATGATTTTTCACAAGATTTAGGAATTAGAAGCTATGTAGAAAATGGTAGAACAGGAATTGCGGCATGTGGTCTTAGTAACTCTGCTATAACTACTGGCGATCGGTTAAATCATACGGTATGCAGAAAAGCAGAAATCAAATATGGAGATAAAGTTGCGGAAGTGGAATGTGGTGATAATATTTTTGATAGAGTTGATCCTCCAGATGCTATTTATAGCTTTAGAGCAATATGTTGTAGTCCTCCAGAAGTTTCCTATATTAACTGTCAAGAAGAATATGGAGAAGAATTTGCCTGCTATACTAATGAAGAGTGGGTAAATGCGGGTAGTCCGGAACCTATACATGAAGTGGCTCCTGGATGTGATACTGGTAGCGAGAGTTTTGGTTATTGTGCTCCTTTAGTGGAGACTGGTGAGTTTATTAGAAGTCATGGTAGTGACCCAGATAGATGCGAGTTTGCTGAATTGAAATGGTTGACTCCTTCTGGAAAAGAAACTGAGGGAACATTTGGAAGCGGTGTTGGACAAAGACAAGGAGGGACTGGAAGCCAACAACCAGGACAAGAAGTAATTTTATTCGCTCTGATGGATTTGGATTGTAGCGAGGATAACGACATTAAATTCGATCTGAAAGAGGTTCGTGGAAGGGGACCATATCATTTAGAATATATAAATGCCGATTTTATCTTTAAAGACGGAGTGGTTTGGGCTAAGAAAACACTTGAATGGACAAACTGGGAACTTGTATTTCAGAGTGTACAGAATCCTCAGTTTAGATTTAATCTAGTAAGTGATGGAAGACCTTCTCAATTATCGGATATTTTAACTGTTTTGAGGCCAACAGAAGAATGTGGTGATGGAAGAATAGATCCTGTAGAAGAAGCCTGTGATGACGGAAATACTGCTTCAGGCGATGGATGCAGCGCTAGTTGTCAAAAAGAGGAAGGATGGATATGCAATGGTGGGCCAAGTATTTGTAGTGAGAATTGTGGTGATGGGAAAATTGTTGGTGGTGAGAGATGTGATGATAGGAATAAAGGAAATGGAGATGGGTGTAATGCAGACTGCAGGATAGAATCTGGATGGAGCTGTAGTGGAGAGCCTAGTGTTTGTCAAAAATGTGGTAATGGCATAAGAGAAGGGAATGAAGTTTGTGATGATGGAAATACTGCTCCTGGTGATGGGTGTTATGGTTGTGCTATAGAAGACGGCTGGAGTTGTATTGGGGATTTAGGTGAGCAGAGTGTTTGTACTGAAAACCTGGAGCCATGCCATATATTTAATGCACGATGGAGAAGTTCTAGCGGCGCTATATTAAATGATGGGGCTCATGTGATTGGCACTGCAACAGAAGATGGTTATGTAGATGGAGCCCAAGTTTACTTATCTGTCGAAGGAGATGAAAGTTGTAGAGGCAGAACTGCTAAATTTACAATTTATGAAGATGATTCTGGAGGGGAAACAAGCGAAGATATAGCTAACATTATAGATGGCGTGAGGTTTTTTGTTGGAGATACCATTATTATTGCATTTGAAGAATATTTCCCTGTTTGGTTTGATGAGAATCTGCCTCCTTGGGAAGGTGATGATGATCCTGAGTATTATTTTGTAGTTGAAACCGCTATTACAAATGATGAACCTTTGATTTCTGGGAAGATTAATGTTGATAGACCTAGAGCTACCCAATGTAATGATGGAAGCGATAACGATGCGGATGGGTTGAGAGATTTGGATGATCCTGGATGTTGGGATGAAAATGGAGAATACGATATTAATGACGATAATGAGGGAGATAGAAATCCGCAGTGTCAAGATGGCGATGATAATGATGATGATGGATTAAAAGATTGGCCTGCTGATCCTGGATGCTGCGATGATCCTAGATATGGTAGATGCGATCATAGGGATAATAGCGAGGGTAGTGCCTAGTATAAAGAGAATTATTGTTGCCTTTTCTTCTTCTTAATTTTTATTTTTGGCGCATTTAGAATTTCAAGTATAAATTCTAATTCTTTGACTCGTGCCTGCAATTCATTAATTTTCCTATCATAATTGTAGTGTTTATCTTTAACTCGTAAAAATGATACATTAGTTGCTTGTTTATGCTGTTTAAATTTCTCTACTAATATTTTAAATGCTTCTGAACGAGCTAAAAACCAATCACCAATTGGAATATTAATCACCTCTTATTATTATATTTTTCAATAAACAGACTATATAAAATTTTTCATTATCTTTATATATCTGGTTTAATCTTTATTTAATATGAAAAAAAGAGGACAGGTTACGGTTTTTGTTATTTTGGGGATTGTTATAGTTGTTGCAGTTGTAATATTAATATATTTGGCAGCAAGCAAGACAAGGACTGCTGAATCAGAGATTACTGCATCCCAAGTAGATATTGATAGTGCGATGAGAGAAGTTAATGAACTAGTCCATAGTTGCTTGGAAAAAATCGGTAAGGATGCGATTATTAGTGCTGCAACATATGGTGGATATGCGACTGTTACTACAGACATTTTCCATCCCGATAATTGCTTTTCAGAGAACTATCGGCTCAAGAGAGTTGTATATAATGGGGCTGGAGATGACTGTTATCGAATTTCTTATGTATATCCGTGCGATGATAATCCGAGTAATTACTGTACTGGTGTTTTGGATGAACTAAAAACATCGCTAAGTGGTTCTGGTGATAGGGTAATAGAAAAGTGCCTTGAAAGATATGTAAATGTAGAACTTGACCAGTGCACTAAAGATTTTCGAAGTATTCGATCTAATGGATGGGAAGTTGTCAATGATGTTGTGCCTTTAGGTTCGGATGGGACTGCGGAGCCAACTAAATATTATAGAACAAATGTTGTTCTCGATCCTGATGGAGGAACATTTTTTAACCTGCAGATTCCGAGGCGATTTAGTAAAGGAACTGATTCTTTTGTTATCAGCGATTTTAATTATGAAAGTGTAACTAATTTTCATAAATTGATAGGAGATTTAGCTTACGACTTAGTAAAAAATTATGCACTTGACAATGGCAGGTTGAGACCTGAGGTTGAGAGATCGGCTCGCTATGCTAGTTTTAATCCGAGTGGCTTTACATTTATATATGGTCAATCAACCATAACGCTAGCTAAAATTTTCGGTATCTGGGATAATCGTGATCCTGATGTGAAACTTTATTTTATGTTTAGTATTAAGAATTTTCCGTGTCAACCTGGCCAGGATCCGGCCATTGATAAGTGTTGCATTTCGGATGTCACCAATAGTGCGACCTGCTACACTGAACAAGAGCTCATGCAAGTGCTAAATGAGGTAAGGAGAGAGTGCGTGGAAGAATGAAGAAGAAGTATATTTTACTTGTAATTGCCCTGGTTTTCATCGTTGGTAATGTAAATGCCTTGCTTTTTGAATGGATATTGGAAAGGAGAGGGGCTGGGCAAGATAATGATCGTCCACCAGTCCAAAACTGCAACAATGACGGAATCTGCGACATAGGCGAAGGAAATAATGATTGTCCTAATGATTGTCCTGTTGAAAGAACTACACAAACAATTCAGCCACCAAGAACGCAACAAAATTTACCTATAGACGGCGTTAATAATTTAGCAAACGATAGAAGCGACAATACTTTATTTAATCTGGTAATTGCTGTTATAGCTTCGATATTTTTTATTGTTTTAGTAATAAGCTTGTGGTTATGGCTGCATAAAAGCAAACAAAAAGATATCGAGAAAAAGAAGAATAATGAAATGCAAAATGTATTTGGCTTGCCGCGAAGACCGCAAAGAAGATTTGGCGTTTAGAACTCAATAAAAATTATTTTTGCAAAAATTGAAAACCGCAACATTTAAGTATTAAAGATTCGTTAGTTTCTATATGTTTAATACGTGGATTAAGATACTTGATGATATACAAAAAGAGGTATTGAAGAACTTTATCATTTTAGGATGTTCTGTTTTTGCTTTTCTTCTTGTGAGTGGCATGTTTACAAGCCTTAGATGGCCTATTATACTTTTTGGATTGATTAATAACGAGAGAGTAGCTTCTCTGGGGAAAAAGAGGTGACATGGAAAAGAAAAATGTAAGGGGTGTTACAGCATCAGACTACTTGCTTGCGTTTGTTGCCGTGATATTCTTTGCGTTTTTCTTGCAAAAATTATTGCCTAGATTAAGATTCTGGATCGACGACACTTCTGCAATAATATTTATGCTTGCATTTTTAGTGTTTATAATAAAGCCTTTGTATAAATTTGTGAGATATAGAAAGGCTACATAGATTTAAGCCAATCTATTTCTTCTTGCGTTAAATCTAAATCGCTTATTTCATTGTTATTTCGGTATATTATTTTTATTAGAGGCAATATTTCTTTTCTTACTTTAGAAATAGAGTCATGCGTTTTTTCAGAGATTTTCCTGGCTATTTCTTTTCCTTTTAGATTTTTTTGATTTGCCCAGAAATATTTCAATAAACGAGAGCTTCTTTTATATTCTGGATAGGACAAAATGTTTGATGTTCTCGAGAGATTGATGCCTACAGTCATAAAGAAGTTTTCATAAACAAGAAATCTCCAGTGCTGCCGCCTTATTATTCTTTTTTTGAATTTGTCTGCTTTACTTAGACTTGAATAGGCTTTGTATATTTCATCTTTTTTTGTGTACTCCTTGGGAATATTTTCATCCAGCCAAAGCATTGCTTCATCTAAATTAAGGTCTGTTTCGTTCAAACTATTCAAAATCTTTTTCAAATCAGCGCTCCTGAATATTAGGCTAAGCGCGGTCGTAATAGAAGACAATCTTTCTCTTTCTCCTAATTCTAGGGAGATTAGCTCATTATTTTTTATAGAGGCTTGCAGATCATTTAAGGTAGCTCTAATATCTCCTTTGTTTTTTGACGCTAAATTTTTTATTAATTTAATGTCGAAGGCTATATTCTCTTTTTTACAAATTCCTGATAAATAGTCGATTAGTATTGTATCCTTTATTTGTTCTAAGTTTACTAGTGCAGTTTTTTTTCTTAGTAGGGAAAGTTTTTGCGAAAATGGATCTGTAGTAGTCAACAAAACAGGCCATTTTGTGTTTTCAAGAAGATTTGCAATAGAAGGTATGCAGCCCCTATCTTGGGTTCCTGACAATGCATCTATATCATCTATAAGGACTAGGCGCCCTTTAGCAAATAGGCTGGCTTCTTTTATTGCTGGAGAGAGAATCTCTTCTATATTTGCTTTATTTCTTTGGTCTGAAGCATTAAGCTCAAGCAATTCATAATCCATGTCTTTCGCCATTATATGGGCGAGAGTTGTTTTACCACAGCCCGTTGGACCAGCGATTATTATTGGTTTTCTTTCTGCGATTAATCTCTTTACTTCCATAATCTTCTCTTTTGAGATAATCAGATCCCGAATAGTTTTTGGTTTATATTTTTGAATTAAATTCATTTTCCAATAAGACAGAATGATGCAAGAAGCGCTTCTAACTGAATATACTCATCTGAGCCTTCCACTAATCTGAATTCTATTTCTCCGCAAAGCTCTATTAGCTTTGCTTTGTCTTTATCGCTTATTTCTAAATTTAAGATTTCTTTTTGGATTTGTTTTAATACATCTAAACCACTAAGTCCGTGTTTTAACATTGAGTCTAATAGCTTATCCCTACTTTTTGTAAATTCTCCCTGAAGTGAGAGCATTAACAATTCCTTTATTTCTCTTGGCTTAACTGCGTTTTCGATATTGTAGACTAATTCGTCTGTAATTTTTTTATTCAGGGAGGCAGAGGTTTGCAATACGTTAATGGCTTTCCTTACATCTCCGTCTGCAATATTGACTATGGCCTCTATTGCCTTTTTATCCATAATTAATTTTTCTTTTTGCGTTATAACTTCTATTATTTTGGCCATTGCATTTTCATCTAAAGATTTGAATCTAAAGACGGTACATCTTGATTGTATTGGTTCTATTATCTTTGATGAGAAATTGGCTATCAGGCAAAAACGAACGTTGTCGCTATAAATTTCCATTGTCCTCCTTAAAGCTTGCTGCGCTTCTTTCGTCAAAGCATCTGCTTCATCTAAAATACATAATTTGAATTGTGCATTTCCGATTGGTTTTGTTCTTGAAAAGTCTTTTACTGCATACCTAACGTGATCGATGCCTCTCTCGTCAGAAGCATTAGTTGACATCACATTTTCTTTCCAGTTATCGCCGTACAATTCTTTTGCTGCTGCTAAGATTAGAGAAGTTTTTCCCACTCCCGAAGGACCGGCAAACAATAGATTAGGTATGTTTTTCTGTTTAGTCAAAGCTGAGACTCTTTCTAAGATAAGATCTTGCCCTATGACCTCAGCGAATGTAGAGGGCCGATATTTTTCTGTCCAAACTGAGTTCATAGATGTGCGATTATAGCCTGTTTTAAATAGATTTATATTTTTGAGAGATTATTCTATTTTCGCACCAGTTTCTATATCTTTCTCTGGTTGCAAGAGAACCACTTTATTCTTAAATACTGCTGCCAGAAGCATGCCTTGGCTTTCTATTCCCCTTATCACTGTTGGCTCTAAATTTCTTATTACAATGATTTTCCTGTTTATTAATTCAGCACCGGAATAATGCTCCTTGAGGCCTGCAACTAACTGTATGTCATGCTCTCCTGTTCCGAGATCGACGAGCAGAATGTATAATTTGTCTGCGTTTGGGTGATCTTTAACTGCCTTTATTTTGCCAATCCTTATGTCTAATTTTTTCCAATCCTTAAAAGTTATCTTTTCCATTTTTATTTTATTTTAAATTCTGTTACTTTTGAGGCTTTTTCCTTGAGGTCTTTTATTTTTTCTTCGGTTATTTTTTCAAATAGTATTCTTGGTTTATTAATTTTTTTAATATTGAATTCTGTTAGTTTGCTCCAATCTTTTTCCTTGCAGTCTAGTAACTGAAGAATTTCTTCAGATGCATTCGGCAGATACGGCTGAATTAACAACGCAAGAATCTTGCAGAGATTAATACAATTGAAAATAACATTTTCATTTTTATATTTCCATGGCTCATTGTCTTGAAAATATTTGTTACCGAGATCCGACAATTTTAAGATGTTTTCTAGCGCTTCCTTAAGCTCAACATTCTCTAACAAATTGATTACTTCTTTAGCCCTTGAATTTATTTCGTTATAGAATGCTTCGTCTCTTTCGCCATCAATAGTCCCATTGAAGTTTTTCCATGCAAAGGTCAATGTCCTGTTGATAAAATTAGAGAAGTTTCCTATAAGGTCTCCATTTATTCTATTCTGAAAATCGCTCCACAAAAATTCAGTATCGCCTGTCTCTGGTATCAGGTATGAAAGATAGAATCTCCAGTAGTCTGCATCAAGGCCGACATTCGGTAAATTCTCGCAGAACACTCCGTGGCCTTTGCTTTTTGAAAATTTGCTTCTTTCATAGTTCAAGTACTGAAGTCCTACTACATTATATGGCAGAGTAAAAGAGCCTTCAGCTAATAACTCTGCTGGGAAAAGGATTGTGTGAAATGGAATATTATCTTTGCCTATAAAATGATAAATCTTTGAATTTTTATGTTTCCAAAATGTTTCCCACTTTTTTTGATTCCACTCTTTTGTTGCGCTGATGTATCCGATGGCTGCTTCGGCCCACACGTATATTTTTTTTTCTTCATAACCCTTGAACGGCAATGCGACGCCCCAGTTGAGCTCTCTCGTAACATCTCTAGGTTTAAGACCTTTTTTAATCCAGGCAATAGCCACGCTTCTTACTTGTTTCCGCCATGTTTTGTTTGAATCTATCCATTTTTTCAGTTTATCGGATAATTTTGGTAGATCTAGAAATAAGTGTTTTGTTTTTTTAAATTCTATTGTGCTATTTCCGCAGACAGTACATTTTGGATTCATTAAATCAAGTGGTTCAAGCAGATTACCGCATTTTTCGCATTGATCACCACGAGCATTTTCATAGCCGCAAATTGGACACGTTCCTGTTATATACCTGTCTGCCAAGGATCTATTGCAGGTTGTGCAAAATGGAACACTGACTTGTTTTTCAATTAAGTAGCCATTTTTGTACATTTTAATGAAAAATTCTTTTGTTGTATCATGATGGATTTTTCTGCTTGTTCTTGAAAAATTATCATAGCTTATATTGAACCAATCGTATATAGATTTGTGAACATTGAAAAAGAAATCGCAAAGCTCTTGATAAGTTACATTGTATTGCTGGGCGGCTATTTCTGAGGCAGTGCCATTTTCGTCAGTGCCGCCTATCAAGACTGTTTCATAGCCAGCAAGACGACAGTAACGAGCGAATATGTCCGCCGGGAAATGGCTACCAACAATATTACCAATATGGGGAACGTTATTCGTATATGGAAGCGCTGCTGTGATAAGGCGTTTTTCTTTCATTTTACTTAAAGTTTATATACCGGACTTTTAAATTTTCCTACTATGAAATTTAAAACACAAAACTTTTAAAGCAGCCCTATAGTTATTCGGTTATGCCATTGGGAATATTTTTGTGGATTTTGATTGTAATACTAGTTATTAGTGTTTTATGGTTTATCTTAACGTATAATGGCTTTATTCGCTTAAGAAACAGGATAGAAAATGCACTTTCGCAGATTGATGTGCAGCTTAAAAGAAGGTATGATTTAATACCAAACCTTATTGAATCCGTAAAGGGCTATATGAAGCATGAGAGAGGAGTTTTAACTGAAATTACAAAGGCAAGAAGTTCTTTAATTAAAGGAAATATACATGAAAAGGCAAGGGCATCCAATCAGATAAGTGAGGCATTGAAGACTATTTTTGCAGTTGCGGAGAATTATCCAAATTTAAAAGCTAGCAAGAATTTTATGCAATTGCAAGAAGAGCTAAGTGGAACAGAGGATAAGATCGCATATTCAAGGCAGTTCTATAATGATTCTGTGCTGACATTTAATCAGAAAGTCCAGACGTTTCCATCTAAGATAATTGCAAGCATGTTTTCATTCAAAGAAAAAGAATATTTTGAAGCTGAGGAAGAAGCTAAAAAGGCTGTGAAAGTAAAGTTCTAGAATGGGCATTTATGAAGAAATTTCTTTAAACAAGAGAAAATCATTACTTTTGATTTTTCTTTTTATAATCATAATAGTTTTGCTTGGTTACGTTTTTGGTTTAATATTTTTTAATCCTGTTGTTGGATTGGCTATTGCTTTTATTATATCAATTATTTTTACTTTAATTAGTATTTTTTCTGGTGATAAAATTATTCTAAAGGTGATGAATGCGAAAGAAGCAAAGAAGCCTGAACATACTAGATTGATTAATATTGTTGAAGGGTTAAGTATTGCCGCAGGAATTCCCGTTCCTAAGGTATATGTTATAGAAGAAGACAGCCCGAATGCGTTTGCAACTGGAATAAATCACGAGAAATCTTCTGTTACTGTTACAACAGGATTGTTGAAATTGATGAATAAAAATGAGTTGGAAGGCGTTATTGCGCACGAGATTTCGCACATAAAGAATTATGACATAAGGTTTATGCTATTAGTTGCTACATTAGTTGGCATTTCGGTTTTAATCTCTGATATGATTTTGAGAAGTTTGTGGTGGGGTGGATATAGCCATAGAGGCAGAGATAGTCGCGGCAGTATTTACATAATCGTTATTGGACTGGTTTTAGCAATTCTAACTCCGATTATTGTTCAGCTAATTAAATTAGCAGTTTCAAGAAAGAGGGAGTTTTTGGCTGATGCTTCTGGCGCTTTATTAACAAGATATCCAAAGGGATTGGCTGATGCACTAAGAAAGATTAAAGCTGATAAAGAACCTATGGTGAAAGGTGCAAATAGGGCAATGGCACATTTGTTTATTGCGGATCCGATGAGGGCAGTTGGAGAGAATGTTAAGCATTGGTTTAGTACGCATCCTGATATTAATGCGCGTATCAGGCGTTTGGAAAACATGTAACCCTACTTTTCCTTTCTAAATAGGGCTCAAGACCTAGCTCTAAATACAAGTCTGAAACATTTACGATATTCCAAATATTGGATATACCGAAGTGGCTTCCTATTTTATCTCCAGATGGATATCTGTTTCCTTTTTTAATTTCTTTTAGTATGAATTTTTTGAATTCGTTCTTCCATAAATTAATAGACTCTTCATCTGGTTTTTTTGCTCTTTTTCCACCCATGTTCCTTAAAGGTAGCGGGATCTTTAAAATTTTATATATATCAAAAAGGCTACTAAAGTAAGTATAAATATCATAATTTAAATTTTTAGAAATAGTTGCGCAATTTGGTTTTATGCCTTCTGTTAAATACTTTTTACGCACATAATCTAATATTTTTTGCAGCTTTTTCTCCTTTTCTGAGCCAATTCCTTCTTTAGAAGAGAGGATAAGCAGATTAGAAAAAATGTGAAATTAGTTGCTTATGTACTTGATTACAAAACTTTTTTCTGCGCCTAAGAGAAGACGAAGGAATTTGTACGATTCATATACTTCTTCTTCTCTCTTTATAATTTCGTCTGGACCGTTTAATGATCGCCAGCTATATACCCTTCTTTTACGGTCCAATACTTTGTGGTCAAGGAAATCTTTTATTTCTTCATAAGCGGGGGGTTCGTCAAATCGATGTAAAAAGCTTCGTAAAAAATTTGTCAATAGTTGTCTCCTGTATTCAAACCTGTGATCAAGCCTATCATTTTTAAGTCTTGCGTAAAGTTTTGTCGTTGAATGTATTAATGTAGCGGTTAGGCCCTCTCTTTCTGCATCTCTGAGGGATTGAATAGAAAAAAGCTTTTCGAAATCCAGATTGCATGACATAGCGGCTACTGCTTGTTGCACTTCAGCAATTTGGGTTTCAAACTCAGGCAATATATCTTTTCTTTTTTTAATCTCCTCTGAAACATAATCGATAAAAAATTGTCCGAATTCGCTATCGGTTTTCAAACCTGACTCGTTTGCCAATTTGAATAAATTTGTTAATTCTTTTTCTGTTTTTTCTATCTCGTTTTCTAATAATGAGTGTATTACATTCTTTTCTGAATCAAACACCAATATGCCGAGATACTTTGTGCCTGACGATAAAAAGTCTTCTCGCGCATCTGTGAAATAGTAGGCGTTTACTGCATCGCAGTCAAACGTTTCTACGCTCAGATCGTCAATAGCAGAGACTAGATCGACCAAACCGCACAATCTTTCTGGCGTCGCCTTATATGCCGGATTGTTTAATGCTTGATTTATTTTAGAAGATATCTGAGATGGTTTGGAGTATAATGCTTCTATGTCTTTTAGGGTTTTCCACGCGTCTTGCGTCCCTATATAATTTTCTGCCTTTAGATCCTGAATTGCCCTTAGCATTCCTTCTAATCTTTGTTTTTTAGATTCTTGCATAATGCGTATATTTTAAATCCTGTTTATAAATCTTTCTATATTTCACTACTGTATAGTAATTTATTAAGAACAGAGAGCTTAAAACTTCTTTGAATAAGGTCCTTTGCATGAACAATTTGTTAGGAAAGGAAAAAAGCAGGTATCTTTTACAGCATAAAGATAATCCTGTTAATTGGTATGCGTGGGGCGAAGAAGCTTTTGAGAAAGCAAGAACAGAAAATAAGCCCATTTTCCTAAGCATCGGCTATTCTTCATGCCATTGGTGCCATGTGATGGCCCATGAATGTTTTGAAGATCTAGAAATTGCGAAAGTGCTGAATGATTCTTTTGTTTCAATAAAGCTTGATAAGGAAGAGTATCCTGATATTGATGGCTTTTACATGGACTTTCTTGTTAGAAATTTTGGGAGTAGTGGTTGGCCATTGAATGTGTTTTTGAACCATAATAACATTCCATTTTATGGAATGACTTACCTGCCGAAGTATAATTTTTTGATGCTGCTGAACCAAGTATTAGAGGAATTTCACAAAAATACAAAAATAAAAACCATGAGTATTGGAGAAAGATTTAAACTGAAGAAGGTTGATAGGGGCGAGGCTAAAAAATTACTTGAGTCTGTTTCATTTGATAATGTTTATGACGTGTTTGGACCAAGGTTTCCGCGGGCTTTATTTTTGTTTTATAAACTACATAAAGGTTTAGATATTGAACAAGAATTAGAAAATATTATCACTAAAGGATTATTTGATCATATTGAAGGTGGGTGGTTTAGATATAGTGTTGATTCAGAATGGAAAGTACCTCATTTTGAAAAAATGCTTTATGACCAAGCTACTTTGCTGTTTTTGTGTGCTGAAGTTTACTATAAGAATCAAAAACGAATTTGCAAGTATGCTATTGAAAAAACTATTTTCTGGTTAAATGAACGTATGAGGCTGCTAAGTGGCCTGTATGGAAGCGCAGCAGACGCCGATACAAAAGATGGCGAAGGATATTACTATACTATTGAAAAAACTAATGATGAAAAAATTAAAACACTCTTTAGATTAGATGAGTGCGGCGTGCATGAAAATAGATTTATGCCTTGGATTAACTTTGCGTTCTATAAAGAAAATCCAGATGAAAGCAATAAGATAATTAACTTGTATAAAGAGGCGAGAAAGAATATAGACAGTCCGGGGTTAGATAATAAGTCTGTAATGTCTTGGAATTGTTTTTTTGGGTTCAGCTTATTGAGGTGCGCAGATGCGCTAGGCGATGATTCGATTAAAAACCTGGCTTTGGCTTTGTTCGACAACATTTTTAGATATCATGTAAAAGATAAAATATTTCATGTCGTTTACGATACTGAAGGATTTGAAAGCCAAGAATATTTAGAGGATTATGCTAGCTATTTGCTATTTTTAAGCGAGATCGTAAAAATCAAACCTGAGTTAAAAGATAAGGCAGAAGATTTTATAACAATAATAGAAAAGAAATTTGTGAAAGAAGATTACTTGGTTAATACTACTGGAACTTTCTTTGATAATCCTAATCTTTTGTATGACATGCCTCTTCCTTCTGGGGGAAGTATTTTACTATATGCCCTATTGAATTTGAATCATGATAAATTAGAGCATTTTGCTTCTCTAACTTCTGGCGTTCTAGAACTTATTAAGAAGGATCCTTCTTTTTTTGGGCTGTGGTTATATTGTTTTGAGAAACTATTTGGAGAGCATTAAACTTTGTTCTTTGCATATTGGGCATTATCCAAAATTTAATAAAGATTTGTTTTGGGATTTTGCTTATGCCTTACAAACCGGGAAGAATAGTAAAAGTTGGTGGATTAGTTGGCATAATCGCGACAACTAGCTTATATGTTGGCAGATGCGTTGCAAATTATGCATATAACGTTGATGAACTTCCTGTCAAATCTGCTTTTGATTATAGAGAAATGTTAAGGGCCGATCCCGGAGGAACCACTTATGATGACGGTTTAGGAATCGCTCTCGGTGGGCTAGTCGCACTTTGCGTGGCTGGCGTAGCTGGCGCAATCTGGGCTTTGGCTAGGCTTAATTCTAGACTAGAAGATAAGATAAGTAATTATAGAAAAAGTAATTAAATAAATATATCTGCTTAATTTTGTGGAGAAAACAGAAAAAGAATGGAAGAAGAGATTAACAAGGGAGCAATATCATATCCTAAGAGAGAAAGGGACTGAGATGCCTTTTACTGGAAAATTATTGCACAACAAGAAAAAAGGAAAATATGTGTGTGCTGCTTGTGGACATGGATTATTCCTTTCCGATACAAAATACGATTCTGGAACTGGATGGCCTAGTTTTTATAAGCCGGCTTTTAATGATAGCGTTGAAATGGAATCTGATAATAGTCTTTTTGTGAGGAGAACCGAAGTTTTGTGCAAAAAATGCAGAGGTCATTTAGGACACGTTTTCGAAGACGGGCCCACGCCTAGCGGAAAAAGATATTGCATAAATTCTTGTGCTCTGAAGTTTAAGGAGAAGAAATAAGACCTTTGATGTATCTGGAAAATTTTATGGCAAGCAAAATTTATTTTTGACGCTGAACTGTTTTAAGATCGTTTCTAATTTTTTCCGTAAAGGGTGTCCAGTGGGCTTTTTACTTTTTTTAGTCTTTCTTTGCTTACTTGCGTATATATTTCCGTTGTTTCCAAACTCTCATGACCAAGTAGTCCCTTTATTGCCAATAGGTCGGTTCCTTTTTCATATAGGTGTGTAGCAAAGCTGTGTCTTAGTGTATGTGGAGTCACTTTCTTTTTTATTCCTGCTCTTTTTGCCAGTCTCTTCAGCATATATTGTATGCTTCTTGTTGTGAGTGGTTTTGTTTTGGAAAAAACATAGGTGTTGTTCGGTTGCCCCCCGATATATTTTTTTAGTTCTTCGTTGATAGTGTTCGGTATATTAAACGGTCTGTCTTTTTTTCCTTTTCCCTTTCTTACCCATCCAGCATTTTCCGAGAAATCAATATCTACTGGTTTTAAATTTACAACTTCGCTTACCCTAAGGCCGCAGCCGTATAGTATGTGAACAATCAAACGACTTTTCTGAAATTTTGTAGCATTGATTAAATCTTTTATTTCTTGCTCTGTTAGAATGATTGGGAGACTTTTTGGCTTCTTGGGAATTTTGAGTTTAGAATATATCTCTGGCCTGTCTACAATACTGCTAAAGAAAAACCGTATGCATGAGATTGCAAGTGCTAGTGATCTTCCTGCATATTTATCACTAAGATTTGCCAAATACTTTTTTATTTCGTCAAGGGTTGCTGATTGTGGATCATGAATAGTGGATAAAAAGGGGGTTAAAAATTGAAGATATGTGCGAATGGTATGTTGGCTATAACCAAGAAGCTTCAGTTCTATGTGCACCTTGTTTAGGTATTCCTCTTTTTTCATGCATATAGGGAATTTTTATCAATTTTTAATGCTTCCGATAAGACTGATTATACGAACTTTTTAGCTATTTTATCTAGTTTAGGCGATTATTGGGGTTATGTCGGTTGGTGTTGCTAGGTCTCCGCCATGCCTCTTTAACATCTGGTGACGGTATTTACTATAATCTTCGTCAAATTTATGGTCCTGGAATATCCAATTCTCATAAAACCCCTTAATCTTGCCGAGGGATATCAATAGATGTCCCATTAATTTGCGATATTGGTGTTGCAGTCCCATATTTTCAATACTTTCTACATACTTCTCTATTTCTCTATATAAATATAGATATCCTTCTTGTTGATGGCTGTTAAATCTCCTCTTGAATGTGTGCTCCTGATCTTTCTTCCTTTGACATATTTTCTCCTATAAATTTTTTAATTATTGATTAAAAGTTTTTGCTAATTTTCCTTAATTCGTTTCTGTACATCTTGATTACCCTTTGGCATCTTTCACAGCCTTTTATGTGTGTTTCGTATTCTTGATTTTCTTCTTGGTGTAGGTTGGTTATGTAATGCATAAGCTCAGGAAGCGAGGGCTCGTGCTCTTTTATTTCAATTGCAGTGAAATAGCGTTTTAATAATTCATCTAATCTCTTTGCATCTATTTTTCCTTTTCTATTTTGATTATTTGACATTTCTATCCTTATTTTTTCTTTTAATTAGGATCATACTAAAATAGTATTTGAGTGTTTTTAAACCTTTCTGTTTGTAATTACTGTTCAGTAAATATGCTTGTTTCTTTATTATTTGTGTTTTAGTCTTTGCTTAAAGGTTTTAGCTTTAGTTTATTTCTGATTGGTTATTTATATAAGCTAATTAATATATTTAGGATAAATGGGAAAGAGGATTGGGCTGGCTTTGGCCGGAGGAGGGGCTTCAGGATTAGTGCATATTGGGGTTTTAAAGGTGCTTGAGGAGGAAAAGATAGATGTTCATGCCATTTCTGGGGTTAGTTTTGGGGCTTTAATAGGCGGCTTGCACTGCGCTGGTTATAAAGCCAGTGGATATTGAAAAACTGGCGAAAGAGACTGATTGGCAACGTTTAATGGACTTTACATTGCCTTCAAATAGCTTTATTAGAGGGAGAAAAATAGAGAATAAGATAAGGAAACTTGTAGAAAATAAGCAGTTTTCTGATTTGAATAGGAGCTTTTTTGTAGTTGCATCTAATTTGGATTTGGGAAATGAGGTTGTTATTAAAGAAGGTGACCTGACTACTGCTATAAGGGCTTCTATTGCTATTCCTGGGGTTATTGCTGCTAAAAAAATAGGCAAATATAGGTATGCGGATGGGGCTTTAGTTGATCCTACTGGGATATTGCCTTTGAAGAGGAAGTGCGATATTTTGATTGCGGTTGACACTTCTGCTCCTTTTGACAAATATATTGGATTAATTAAGAGTAAAGAAAGCAAAGAAAATGAGTTTGTTAATATTTTGAGAAACAATATTGTTTGGAAGTCTGGCGAGCTACTAAAGAAAACTATTAAGGAAAAAGGATTTAGTAAAGTGCCGCAGGTTTTAATGAAGAGTTTAGAAAAGATCTTGGATAGGTTATTGACGCCAAGCAGGATTATGAATTTTGTTTCTGGCGGCGTAAGTTCTGGGATGGTTGATATTGTGCTAAGGTCATATCAAATTTCTATGAATAGGCTGTATGCTTTGAACTTGGAGAGCGGAAAACCCGATGTTGTGATAAAGCCTGAACATGGTTATATTGGGTGGGTTGAGTTTGATAAAGTTGATGAATTTGTTAAAGCTGGTGAAGAAGCGACTAGGAGAGAAATTGGGAAAATAAAAAAATTACTTAGATGATTTCTTATTTTGTTTTAATTGCGGTTTGATTTTTATTTTTAATTTAGGGTTTATATATGAGATGCCTTTGTTTGTTAATTTAACAAAGACTTGTCTTCGTTTTCTTAGCTTGCGGGCTAGGTTCATTTCTTCAAGAACATCGAGATAAGTTGAAATCATTGGTCTTATCGATTCGTATTTTTTTTGAGGGTAGAGTTCTTCGCCTAATTGCTTTGCTGGAATCCAATTGTCTGGGTTTTCAACATGCAGTTTTGCAAGAAGGATCAGGATGTTTTGTTGGACTTCTGTAATTTTACCAGCAATGCCTGTTTCATCACCTTGCGTTTCAACGGGCGCTTCATCTTGCTGGCTTTGCTCTGAAATCGTATGAGTTAAGAGGTGATTTTTTGTATCTTTTAGATTGAAAATTTCTGATTCTAGCCTTTCTAGGCGCCTTAGGGTTTCATGAAGCCTGTAAGAAGAGAGGTTTTTTGTTTCTGTTATGTCTCTTTTTATATTTTGAAATGATACTAAGAGGCTTTTTTCAAGGAGGTTTAACTTGTTTTCTAATACTTCTAGACGTTTATTCTTAGAAAACCACCAAACCATGAATTGGGGCTAATTTGCGTTTTTATATAGTTTTCGGAGGCGTAAGTAAAGCGTAACTTACGCGTAAGTTACGTTTTCACTTACGTAAGTTACGTGTAAATTACACATGTAGGAAGAAGCTTTAAATGAGTGTAGAGGACGATCTTAATATGGAATTAACGAAGTTAGAAGAAGGGGGTAAGGTAAAGATAGTAGATAAGATATATGAAGTGTTAAAAGTTGAAACACAAGAGGATATAGCTAAATTAGATTTTTTACAGTAGTTTGTTTATATGACTGTGAAATGAAAAAAATACCCTTAGTCATGAATTGCATTATTATGAAGATGCTGGAAAGGTTTATTTATTGGGAGTGAGAGATAGAAAAAGAGAGGTTATTGATCCTGATAAGGTAAAAATACTTAAGAGATAGAGAGTGGTGGGATAGATGAAAGATTTTGAGACAAAGGTGGTTAAAAAGTTTGAAGTAGCGTTAAATAGTGGTGAAAAGGAAAAAGTGAGGGCTCTGATGGTCGAGATCATAGTGGGCTTGGAGAAAATCGTTCATAAAAAAAAGCGGAGTCTACATTGCATGTTGGGGGATGCTAGAGAGAGGTGTAAGAGGGAAATAAAGAAAAACTATTGATTTTTTGAAAAGTGAGAGGTTAAATATCAAATAGGGTTCTTTGACCTGAGCTTGAAACCCTTAACCTAAGCAGTTTTTGGTAGAGGTCTAGTTGCTTAAACTCCTTTTTTATGGAAAGTGAGACTTTACCATTAA